>Ga0209037_1000053_pt1 | contig 34833 bp, 44 predicted proteins | sample SaaInl25SG_5_DNA_FD_188225 | JGI IMG/M metagenome (GOLD analysis project Ga0209037, IMG submission 188225) | Marine microbial communities from expanding oxygen minimum zones in the Saanich Inlet - ESP_125SG_5_DNA (SPAdes) (version 2) | ecosystem: Environmental > Aquatic > Marine > Intertidal...
ATATATGCTTGGACATACGCTCAGAAGGGAGCCTACTTTATAGGCTTTGCATTGCCTTCTACAACGCTTGTTTATGACATGACTACTCAGCGTTGGCATGAGCGCAAATCGCTCGTAGATGGCGTTCTGGGCGGTCTGAGAGTGGCTTCTGTCGTTAAGTCTTACGGTAAGGTATTTTGTGGCGACATTCTTGATGGCAGGGTTGGTATTTTAAGCCCTGACGTTTATACCGAGTACAGCGGGGCAATCATCAGGCGAGTGGCTACCCAGCCATTTCAGAACAATATGCAGTCTGTGTTCTTCCCCAGCTTGGAACTCACTGTTGAATCAGGCGTTGGTAATGATGCGGTTGCAGATCCGCAGATCACGCTTGAGCGCAGTCAGGATGGCAAGACATGGAGTGACCCAATATCCAGAAGCATTGGTAAGATTGGTGAGTACAGCCGCAGGGCTATCTGGCGCAGGAATGGCAGGGCATCACGCTTTGAATTATTTAGGTTTACATTGTCTGACGCTGTTAAGCCGGTGATTATCCAGCTTACGGCTAACATTGTTGGCGGTGACAAATGACAAGCCCGCTACTCAATGCAGCACAGCCGATCACCCGTGATGACGGAACGATGGAGCAGGCTTTTAGGCAGTGGACACAAGATGCGGCGTTAAGCATCCCTATTGTCGGTGTAGGCTCCCCAGAGGGCGTTGTGGAGGCCAGACAGTACAGTTTATACATTGATTCAACCGGATCTGCTGGCTCGATCCAGTACCGTAAGATGCTGCCAGATATAGGCGGTGACAGGTCGCAGGGATGGCTTTTAGTATAAGCGAAAATATTTAACAAACATGATAAAATTCAAACATACAGTAATTGATTGTAAGAGAGTGTCAATATGTGGCCAACAATAATAGGTGCAGCGTTAGGGGCTGGCGCAAGTATTATAGGCAGCAAAGATAATAGACGATCTGCCGAAGAATCCAACGAACTAGCGCGGGAAACGGCTGAAAAGCGCAGACAAGATATTATTAAATATGGCGAAGAAGCCATGAAGTATTTTGAACCAGCTTATGCTGCGCAGCGTGATGTATTAAGGCAGGGAATGGGAACATTGCCGGATTATTACACCCAGCAGTCACTACCACGCTTTCAATTAGCTGAAGATGCCAGCATGCGAGCGCAGCAAGCACAAATGGCAGGTCTTGGAATGCAGACATCATCATTGCTTGGTAATCAATACTATGGACCGCAATTGCAGCCGCAGGGAACTGGAATGGATTATGCGCAGTTAGCGGCAGCTGCTCAGTTAGCGCCCATTGACACAAGCGCAATAGACAACGCTCTTGCATTGCAGGGTGCAAAGATTCCAATGGGTGGCACAAATCCAAACATGATGAATGTTACGCCAGAGCAAAGGCAGATGATCAATGATTGGAATTTAGCAACGCGAGAAATGGGTGGCGCAGGATATCAGGTTTAAATAAAGGTTCAGATTATGGCTATAAGCGCACAACAAATACGGGACGTTTTGGCGAAAAACCCAAACGCCTCACAAGCTCAAATTGAAAAAGCAATGGCGAAGTATGGCGTAACGCCACGCGAGTTCCTTATGGCAACTGGCGTTGATCCTGCAAACTATGCGGGCAATACTCGCGCTGCCGATGAGGTTTATACGCCTGTATATACTCCACCCACACCTGCGCCTACACCTGCACCTGCTCCGGTAACTCCAGCGCCTGCGCCTGCGCCTGTATCGCCTACACAAGCCCAAATGCCAGCTGGGGCAGCGCTAACTGGTCAGCCGCAGTACAGCAACGATGTAATCAACAATGTTTTGAGGCAAAGATTTTTAGAATCTGGGCCACTATCTGCTGAAGATGTAAATCGCGCTGGTATTAGGTACGGTATTAGCCCGCAACAAATGGCTAGTATTGATCCGCGATTAATGGAACAGACAGCGGGTCTTGCCCCTGCGCGAGAGACTCTTGCCGATGTAAGTCAGGGTTTGCGCGGTGATTATGCTACAGCGCAACAGTTTCAGGCTCCCTACAGAGAATTGGGTCAGGATGCAGCGCAAAGGCAGGCAGCTTTAACGGGCGCTCTTGGCCCAGAGGCGCAACAGCAAGCGTTTGCTGAATATCAAGCATCACCAGCATTAGGATTCCTTCAGGAACAAAGCGAGAGAGCTTTGATGAGAAATGCGGCTGCTATGGGCGGTCTTGGTGGTGGCAACGTCAGACAAGATCTAACCAAACTGACTGCCGACCTTTATGGTCAGGACTTCCAAAACCAGTTCAACCGCTTGGGTGATATAGCTACTCGCGGTTATGGTGCTGCTGCAACGTCTGCCGGGCTTGGTCAAAACATGGCTACTGGTGCTGCTAATCTTGGTGCTACTGGTGCAGGCTATCAGATGCAAACAGGTCGAGATATTAGCAATGCGCAGGGTCAAACAGCGGTAAACATGGCTAACCTACAAACTGCTTTGGGGACTACGCAGGCCAACAATCTTACTAACCTGCAAAACCAGCAGCTTAGTGCGTACAATCTTGGTGGTCAGTATGCTAACACTGCTTACGGACAGAATATGGCTTATGCTGACATGCTGAATAAGATAGGTATGGGTGCTGGTGGGATTCAAACAGGAAATCTGCAACCTGTAACCGGTTATAATCCGGCTGAAATTTTCAACCTTGCTGGAGCAGGTGCAAATATGTTTCAGACAATGTTCCCCGGTCAACAAGCTGTATATCAACCTTCGGGCAATATGGTTATGCAATCATCAGCAAATCCAATAGTGCCGGCTCCAACACCAAGTATACCCGCCGCACAAGCAACAAACCCAAGGCAAAATATAAATTTTGGTAACGGTGCTTCAACACAATCAATTATACCAGTGTTCACATAATCGGTAGGAAAAAATGGCTAACGGATACACATTTGGCGACAAACTTCAGGGCATAGGCGCAGTTCTTGGTGGCACTGTTCCGCAATTCCAAAAGCAAATGGGCGAACTTAGCGCAGAGCGCCAAAAGGCCATGTACCAAGACGCTGATGCGGCACTCAACATGGCTACCCGTGGAGATTTACCGGGCGTAATAAGTCTGATTGAAGACCGAATAAACATGATTCAGAGGCTCAATGGTGATCCTACAGAATCACTGCAAGCACTTAACTTTGCCAGAGCAGCGCAGTCTGGTGATGTCGCGGCTGGCGACAAATTAATGCAGGGGCTAACCATGTCTCAGAAGCGGGGCATTGATCTTGGATTTATCGCTCCATCCGCTGCGCCAAAATATCTTGGTACTGAGCAAGGAATGCTTTTATTCCAAAACCCTGATGGCACTGTGGAAACACGCCCAATATCAACTGACGAATCTTACGTTGACCCAGAAGAAAAATCCGAAGCCTTAAAAGGAATCCGGTCAACTATGTTAAATTGGAATAAGTCGGCAAGTGAAGTCGCGTCTGCTTATAACAAGGTCAAAGGACTAGAATCAGAAATGAGGAACAAAAGCCGGGCTGCTATCAACGCTGGTATTATGAATGTTGCCAGATTGATTTCTCCCGGCGTTGTTACCGATAGAGATGCGGCATCACTTAGTGGGGCAGATACCAGCATTTCCGCGATATTTGGCTTCTTAAGCGGTAAAGGTCTTGATACAGATCAGTTAATGAGGATTGTTGATCCAACAAACCCAGATACTTTTAATGTTGATCAGCTGATGGCTGTAGCAGAAAGGGTGACTGCTTCTCAAATCCCGTCATTGTTAAACACGGTTAGCGATGCAAAAAATATCGCCACAAATTACAAGGCATCTAACCAATTTATGAATTCATACTTTGGCGAGACAGAAACCATGAAATCACTCCAAGAAATTATGGGTACAGTTTCTGGAAATATGCAAAATGCTGAAGGTGTTCCTTTATCGTTCAATAGTGAGCAAGAGGCCGATTTTTACGCAAACACTACAGGCATACCTGATGGAACTAAAATTGTTATCAACGATATTGTCGGAACTTGGACGAATAAATAATGCCTTTTACTCCAGATAAAGAACAAGCACAAGCACCTGTGGCTGTTGCAGGCGGTAGATTTACCCCTGATCCAGAGCAACCTTCAGGACCATCGCCAGAGGCGGCAGCTAGAGTTGCGGCTTATGAGACTGCGCCAATGCTTACCGATGTTGGCATTCGCGGCTTGATGCCTGAAACTTCTTTACCGCAGCAGGCTCTCGCTTCTGTTATGGGTGTAACAACATTTGACCCTTATGAGTTTGGTGACATACTTACAAATATTGATCCAAATATAGCTATTCAGGGTAAGCCTGACGGCACTGTTTTTGCGACAAACAGAAGAACCGGGAAGGTGGTTAAAATCAATGAGCCGGGATTAACTGCAATGGATGCTTTGCAGTTTCTTGGTGCAGTGTCAGTAGCAAGCCCAGCCGGTGGCCTCAGAACTGCCGGACAGCGAGTTCTTGGCGAAACGGCTATTCAAAGTGGTATTGAGGGTGCGCAAGCGTTGTCTGGCGGAGAGTTTAATCCGTCTGAAGTGCTGTTAGCCGGCGGGACTTCAAGTGTATTGGAATATGCTCCAGAGGTAGTGCGAAGCCTTAGACAGACACGACAAGGCCGCATGATGGGCGCTGGTGCTGATAGCGGTGCTGAAACAGCAATGGCAAGGCAGGCGGTTGAGGCAGGGGCGACTCCAGAAGTTGAGAGTGCCGCACAAATTAATCTTGCTAGACAGGCTGACGTTGATCCAAATGTTGCCCAAGCAGCGAGAGATATTGGTCTATACGAAGATATACCCGTGTCCGGGATGTCACGAAATGTACAGTATCAGCAGCTTGAGCAAGCTGTTGCAAATATGCCGGGAACTGCTGTTAATGTTCAGCAGGCAGAAGCACTAAAAAAACTTGCAAGAGTTACAGACGACTTAATACAGCGATTTGGTGGTCGATTAGATCCATCTGCATTAAACGAAGAAATTAAGGATAGCGTATTCGATAACATTAATTCATTAAGAACGGAATCAACAAATCTATATAATAAGATTGCAGAAATAGTGCCTGATGAAACTATGGTAGATGTAACACCGTTAAAAAATTATCTTGACAAGCAGGTCGGTATTCTTGGGGAGGCCAACCTACCAGCTTCAGAAAAAACTTTGTACAACATCCTTAATGATGGCGAAGGTGTTACAGAGATGACCTACGGTTTGCTTGATAGACAAAGAAAAAGGGTTGGTGATCGTCTTGGCAAAGCACAAACAGGCAGATTGTTTAGTGACGAAGCGTCTTTTGAGTTAAGTGAATTATATGATGTTATAACCGATGCTCAGGGCAATGCTTTGCAGAACGCATCTCCTGACGCGCTGGCTATATGGGATACCGCAAAAGCACTTGTTCAGTCCAGAAAGGGGCTTGAGGAAAGCACAATAGTCTTGTTTGGAAAAGAGGCAATGGAGAATGCTCTTAACAAACTTGGAAAGGGTGTTGCTGGTATATCTGCTGGAGAGATAAAAATACTTCAGAAAACGATGGAAGCTATGCCCGAAGAATACAGGCAGGCGGCAGCAGTAACAGCACTGCAAGCAGCATTTACAGCAGGGGGGCGTGGTAGCTCAAGAACAAGTCTTGGTGGCTTTGCGTCTTGGTATGAGAACGCAAACAAAAACAGAAAAGCCTTAGAAGAACTTTATAAATACCTTCCTGAAGGTATGCCAGAATTTATGGATAATTTGGGTAAGGTTGCTGTTAGCTGGGCTGGTGCTACTAGACAAGCAAAACCAACAGGCTCAATCAACAGTATATTTAGAAACTTTGACAAAGAAACGGGATGGGTGGATAGGCTTCTCGGACTTTCAGTTACTGGCAGAGCAGCACAGAGCGTTGTCAGCAAATTGTCTGATGTTCCAGAGCCGAGTTTGCAACTAGCGAGTGATCTAATGGCTAGTCAGGCATTCAAGCGGTTTACAGAGAGAGCGGTATCAGGACAGTCAACCGACAGGGTTCTTGAAAGTTTGTATAGAACCGCCCCTTACAGGGCTTGGGTTTCACAATTGCCGGAGAGGTCAAAAAAGATGATACTGACTACCGGATTAAGTAATTACTTTTTTAATCCATCAATAGAAGATATGCCTGAAGAACAAGAAGGTGAACAGTAATGGCAAGATTTGGCGATTTAGATACACAATACTTTGATGCCTCTGGTGATCCACTGGTCAATGGTAAGATTTATTTCTATGAATCTGGAACCACTACGCCAAAGACTACCTTTGCTGACATTAACAGCGAGATCCCTAATACTAACCCGGTGCTTCTCGATGCGTCTGGCAGGCAGCCTAACATCTTTTTTGAGGGTGTTGCTAAGGCTATCCTGACCAACAATACTGACGTTCAGATCGTATCGCGTGACCCGGTTGGTGAGACAGCTACAAACTTTGGTGATGAATGGGTGTCAACCCGTATATACGGGACAAATGACGTTGTTATTGGCAGTGATGGTCAATATTACCGTTCCCTGCTGACCGGCAACCAGAACAATAACCCTGTCACCACAAGTGGCTACTGGTCCCTGCTTTACTCAGTTGAGTGGAACGCTGGTATAAACTATGACGTTGGCGCAACTGTCACTTATGACACTTTGCAGTACCAATCATTACAGACCGGCAACCTTAACCATGCGCCTGACGCATCGCCGACATGGTGGGTTCCGCTAGAATTTGTCTGGACCGCTACATCAACTTATGAGTTGAATCAAAACGTGGTGGGTACTGATGGCATCCTGTACACATCATTACAGGCATCTAACATCAATCACGATCCAGCGACATCACCTGCTTGGTGGGTTGGGACATCGGCTGCGGCAGCGGCAAGTGCTACAGCAGCGGCAGCAAGTGCGACTGCGGCGCTCGCCAGTGAGGTTGCGGCTCAAACTGCTGAGACAGGAGCGCAGACAGCGCAGACAGCAGCGGAGTTAGCTGAGACAAATGCGGAGACTGCTCAGGCGGCAGCAGAGGCTGCTCAGGCTGCTGCGGAACTTGCGGAAACCAATGCTGAGACTGCTGAAACAAATGCTGCGGCAAGCGCTACAGCGAGTGCTACGAGCGCGTCTGACAGTGCAACGTCAGCTACTGCGAGTGCGACATCTGCCACAGCTTCTGCGGCAAGTGCAACGGCTGCGGCTACTAGCGAGACAAACGCTGCTACCAGTGAGACAAATGCTGCCACTAGCGCGACTAACGCAGCTACATCAGAAACCAATGCGGCTAACAGTGCTACAGCTGCTGCGACATCTGCTACGGATTCTGCTAATAGTGCTACCGCAAGTGCCTCAAGCGCAACTGCGGCTGCTGGGTCGGCTACAGCGGCATCAGGGTCAGCAACTGCTGCTGCAACTTCTGCTACCAACGCGGCAACCAGTGAGACTAATGCGGCTACTGCTGAGGCTGGCGCAGAGGCTGCTCTTGATGAGTTTACGGATATTTACTTGGGGGCTTTCGCTTCAGACCCAACAACCGATAATGATGGCGATCCGCTTGCAGCCGGGATGCTGTACTACAACACATCAGCAGATGTATTGAGAGTATATTCTGGCACTGCATGGCAGGATGCTGGAAGCGCCGTGAATGGCACAAGCAACCGGGCAACCTATACGGCAACGTCTGGCCAGACAACGTTCGCCATTGTTTATGATGTTGGCTATGTTGATGTTTACCTGAACGGTGTCAAGCTGATCGCAGGAACTGATTACACCGCGACAAATGGAACCAGTATTGTTTTGACCACTGGCGCTACATTAAACGATCTGGTTGATATTATCGCGTTTGGTACATTTAGTGTTGCTAATGCTCTAACAATTTCTGATCTTGGTGTATCAGTACAGGCTTACGATGCTGACACAACAAAGAACGATGTCGCTAATACCTTTACACAGAAACAAACCTTTACGGCTGGTGCAGATATTTCTACCAACCAATTTCTCAAGTGGAATAACTATAACCTAATGGGCCTTACTACTGGCTTGGTGCTACAGATAGGAAATTCCGGCAACATTTTAAACACCGGAATAGAATTTTATCCGGGGGGCGTTGTCGCTGGGGCCAATAAAATGACTCTTGGCACAACTGGAAGCCTCACAGTTAGCGGTCAATATATTGAGGAATACAACGCAACAGGAACAAGCGGTGCAGTTACCATAGACTTGGATGCAGGCAACAACTTCTCCACAGCTATGGCTGGCGCGGTGACTTATACTTTCAGCAATGTAGCTACAAGCGGTAAGGTGTCATCTTTCACCCTGAAGGTAGTCAATGATGGTAATGCTATCACATGGCCTGCTTCGGTTGACTGGCCTGCTGCTACTGCACCTACGCTGTCAGCTAGTGGCGCGACAGATGTCTTTGTATTCTACACACACGATGGCGGTACTACTTGGTACGGCTTCACTGCTGGACAGGCGATGGCTTAATGAGTGCTTCTAAGAAATTAATTCAGGCAAGTGCTGGTAATGTAGCTGGCGGGTCTTTCTATGATTACGAGATAGAGAACTCTATAAGAATGGAGGCAGGGAACACTGACTATCTTACCTTTACTCCATCAATAAACGGGAACAACACAACTTTTACCTTGCGGTTTATGGTGAAACGTTCTGGCTTGGATTCGTCACAATGGCTTTTTCTTACAAACAACTCCTATTCTAGTTCGTACACTGGTGTACGCATCAACAGCAACAATATGCTGGAATATTTTAATGTAGTTGGTGGTACTGTTCCGGCTCAAATGGTTACGTCATCAGTTTTAAGAGATGTGTCCTCTTGGTACGACATTGTTATATCAGTCTCTAGCACTAATGTTGATATATATGTAAATGGTGTTGAGCAACCATATGGAACAATTAACCAACCCAACGGTGAGACAACAGGAGTAAATCGCGCTTACAATTTGATGAGTACCAGTTTTGTATCTGGAATATCAGCTGGCTCTCTAAATGGCTACATGGCAGAAATGGTGCTGGTTGATGGTCAAGCCCTTACCCCTACTTCTTTTGGTGAGTTTAAAAACGGTGTCTGGGTTCCTAAAGATTGCTCTGGACTTAGCTTTGGAACAAATGGCGCGTATTTAAAATTTGGAAACTCTGGCGCACTGGGCACAGATAGTTCAGGCAACAGTAACAACTGGACGGTAAACGGGCTTACAAGCTCAGATCAAATGCCGGACACTCCCACCAACAACTTCCCTACATGGAACCCATTGCTTAAAGGTATTTCGCAGACAGGAGTCTCAACTTCTGATGGAAACATGTTAGCAAATTACACTGGTTCTGCAGGGAGCGGGATGTGGCCTTCATTTTCTACAATGACTTTACCTAAAAATGGCAAAGTATATTTTGAAATGTGTTTGGAGTCGGTTTATAACGGTGCGTTTATAATGGGGATTATGTCCAAAGAAGACGCAGAAAAATATGCTGCTGGGACGCAATCGCCAACTCTGGGTAATTTGGGATATTGGTCTATTTGGAACGGCGAAGCTTATGCTTGGGGAGGAAACGGTCAGCCAGACTATCTAACTTTAGGGCTAGTTCCTGACGCTGGTATTGCAGGGGGAGTAGTTGGTTTTGCTATTGACTTGGATGCAGGTAAAGGATGGGTTAGGGTCAATGGTACATGGATACTTAGCGGTGACCCTGCTAACGGAACCAACCCAATAGGCAGTGATATACATACTGGAAATGGTGCTTCAGCAAGTGGTGAATATGTAATATGGAATTCAGGCTACATATCACTAAACGCTTATACTAGAAGTATTCTTAATTGTGGGCAGGACAGCACATTTTCTGGGCGTAAAACAGCAGGGAATTATGCAGATGAAAATGGCATAGGGGATTTCTTGTATTCAGTGCCTTCAGGCTTTCTTGCACTATGCACAGCCAACTTACCAGAACCCACTATCGGGCCTAACTCAGCAACAATAACTTCAGAAGTATTTGAACCAATCCTTTATACAGGCAATGGAACAAGCCAGAGTATAAGCACTCTTGACTTCCAGCCTGACTTCACGTGGATAAAAAATAGGGACGCTGCTGACAACCATATGCTGTTTGATGCCGTGCGTGGTGCGACTAAATATCTAATTAGTAATTCAAATAGTTCTGAAGCAACAGATGCCCAGACACTATCTAGTTTTGACTCTAACGGTTTTTCTGTTGGCAATAACGTAGCAGTAAATACCAACGCTGAAGACTATGTAGCGTGGAACTGGAAAGGCAACGGCTCTGGAGTATCTAACACAGACGGCTCTATAACCTCTACCGTGTCTGCTAACACTGATGCAGGGATTAGTATTGCCACGTTTAATGCGGGAACTGGGACTGTGGATAAAACTTATGGGCACGGTCTTGGAACCAGCCCCGCATTTGTTTTAATGAAGTCACAAAAGACATCGGCAACTCAGTGGTTTGTGTGGCACAAATCGTTTCCTAATCCAAATAATTATTTGTACTTAGGGCAAAATTTTGCCTTACTTGGGCCGGATGCTAACATTTGGGGTAACTCTGGATTTACATCTACCACTTGTGGATTCAGAAGTAATTATACGTTTGTGGTTTCGGATGACGTTGTTACATATAACTTTGCAGAAGTAGAAGGCTTCAGTTCCTTCGGAAGCTATACCGGGAATGGCTCGGCAGATGGGCCGTTTATCTACACAGGTTTTAGACCTGCTTTTGTGCTAGTCAAATCGTCTAGTGCGGCTACTAGCTGGTTTATTATGGATAGCAAAAGAGACCCTTACAACTATGTAAAACAAAGATTGTCGCCAGACCTTTCACAAGCAGAAACAACAGATTCAGCATTATTTGATTACACAGCTAACGGCTTCAAGTTGAGGTATGCAGGGGGTGCTATTAACACTACAGGTGCTACATACATCTACATGGCATTCGCAGAAATGCCGTTTAAGTATTCCGTGGGGCGTTGATATGGAACGTAGGGAAGGAATAACAATAGGGAATGCGCCAAAGTATTTAGGTTATGAAGATGAGATGTACAAAGTATCAGGCATTTCAGATAAGACCGAAAAGAGCGGTGCGTTGCTCTACGAATGTGAATGCAAGTCATGTGGTGGTACTCATCTGCGTAATGCAAAGCATCTAAAACAGGGCGTGCGTTCACGAGATTGCGATAATTATCGTTCTTGGAACTGGACAGGTCTTGACAGATGGGATGCAATCATAAGACGCACTTATGGTATTACATTAAACGACTACGAAAAGATGCTAAAAGAACAGGGCGATGGTTGTAAGATTTGCGGCAAAACAGAAGAACAGGAAGGAAGAAGGCTTGCAATAGACCACTGTCATTCTTCTGGGGAGGTACGTGGAATTCTTTGCTCAAATTGCAATCAAGCCATTGGCCTATTAAACGATGATGTGGAAGTTATAGAAAAAGCCGCTGAATATATTAAATACAGTAACGCACGATAGGTAAGATAATGAAATATTACAACACAGAAACACAGACAGTGGTTAGTGAAAGGCAAGTAGTTAAAGCCAATCCTAACACTTCATTTGCGTTACCTTTCAGTGACGCGACACTGGCCTCTTTCAACTTGGTCAGACTGACAGACGACATCAAGCCAGCCTATGACTCAGCTACCGAGAAGGTTATTGAAGATGTCATAGAGGTACGCGATGGCGTTGCTTATCAGACTTACAGCGTAATAGACCGCCCTGCCGAAGCTATAGCTAACGAACTAATTAACAAAAAAGCTAATGTGCGAAACCAGCGCAACGACAAGCTGTCTAAAACAGACTGGGCAGTTCTCCCTGATAGTCCACTGTCAACTGACGACAAGACTGTCTACGAGAACTACCGTGCTGCTCTACGTGATGTACCTGCACAGGCTGGCTTCCCAGATAACGCACTGCCTGAAAGCCCTGACGAGTCACCATACGACTCTTGGACTTATGACAGCACAGCATTTGTCTGGAATGCGCCGCTGCCTAAACCTGAAGGTGAAGCGTACTGGGATGAAGACGCGTATCAAGAAGACAACACTATTGGATGGATACAGATATGAGTAAAACCAGAGATTTTGCCAACGTAGCAGGTGGTTTAACATCCACAGCGGAAGAATTAAATTATCTTAATATAACGACTCCGGGCGAATCTGAAGCGTCAAAAGCGCTCACCACAAACGCAAGCGGTAATACTGTAATAAATGGTGGGCTAGAAGTTACTGGCACATTAGTAGCCGATACTGGTGGTGGTGGCTTCACCAGTATGGATGTTGTGACTAGTACATCAACCTACACTATTCCGTCTGAAAACATAAGGGTAACTGTTGTAGGTGGTGGCGGTGGTTCTGGTAGCGGTACTGGTGGAACTTCTACCGTTGCGTCTGGAACAGAAACAATATCAACCATCTCTGCCACTGGAGGTGGCCCCGGAGCGGGTGGTGGTAATCAGGGTAATGCAGGTGGGGTCGGCGGGGTAGCATCTGGTGGTGACTTAAATGTTAATGGTGGTGTTTCTGATGGTGTTACCGGAGCAAATTATTATGGCAGCTTCGGCCCCGGAGCAGGCGCAGACTCACCCCTTGGCGGGGGAGGTGGTCAAGCAAATGGAAGCAATGCCGCCGCAACTACCTATGGCGGAGGTGCGGGGGGTATTTATGGTTTTGGTTCTAATTGGCCTTATGCTGGCGGTGGAGCCGGGGCAATGGCTATCAAATATCTAACTGGATTGACGGTTGGTCAAAATCTAAGCATTACGATAGGTGCAGGTGGCGGTAACGGAAAACAAGGTTGCATAATAATTGAGTATTAGTGGAGTGAGCATGAAAGCACATATTATTGAAAATGGCGTTGTGGTAAACACCATTATAGTAGATTCTCTTGACGCAATGCCAAATCTTGTAGAGGCTACAGAGGGAAGTGTTGGCTACAGTTATGTTGATGGGCAGTTTATACCCCCAGTTGATTCAACACCTGTTGAAGAAAAAGAAGCAAGGGTGCGTTTAACAAGAGACATGAAACTTGCGCAAAGCGATTACTTGGTGACTAGAGCTATTGAAAACGGAGAACTTGTAAGTCAGGAAATAAAGGATTATAGGCAAGCTTTGCGAGACATAACTATTCATCCAAATTTCCCAGATATAGAAATAGACGACTTCCCAGCTTTATCATCACTATAGGCTAAAAAAATGATAGAAGTGATGGCGGCAGTTAGTCTTGCCAACTCCGCTTTCAATGCCCTGAAAACGGGGCTAGAAAAAGGCAAAGAACTACAGGACATGGGCGAGACTCTTGGCAAGTTCTGGGATGCCAACGAGTCTATCACGCAGGCTAGTATCGAGAATGAGACAGCGACCTACGCCAAAAAACTGTTGCAGGGCAAAAGCATCGAGTCACAGGCGCTAGAAATAACTATCGCAAAGACTAAAGCGCGGGAAATGGAAAATGAACTGCGCGAGTTTCTGATTTACTCTGGACAGGGTGAGTTCTACCGCGAGATGTTGCGCGAAAGGCGGGCTATCAAGAATCAGCGTCTCCGAGAAAAGCGAGCGCAGGAATTAGCCAAAAAAGATGCGATGGATTTGGCACTTATTGTTTTTCTGTTTGCTCTTGGTGGCGGTGTAATAGCCGCTATCGTTGCGATGATTGCGGAGGCGCAATAATGCCAGCTCATAAGACTTACCCGACAGATCCGACCTTTTTGGATGTGGCTCAGGCTACACCGCGCCAGCGCGAGTATTATGCCGCTTATGCCAAAAACCATTCGGTATATGATGCAGCTAAAGAACTCGGTATTGCTCACCAAAATATATATGTCGAGTTGGATAAATTGGTCCTGCGGGCATCACAGCGCGGCTGGAGCGAGCATTCCGACAACACGCGGTTCGTGCCACCCGGTCAGCAGTTGATTGGTCAGTCTACGCTGACGAAGGATGAAGAAGGCAACACTGTCTGGATAAAGACCAGAGCCGAACTTGAAGATAAAAAGCGGGCGTTCAAGGCTTTCGCTGAAGAACTGGCAAACACAATTAAGCCAGCAAAGGCTAAGCCAAAACCCAAGAAAGTAAAATACGATCCCGACCTGCTACCTACAATTATTATTGGTGACGCGCACATTGGCATGAAGGCCGATGGTGACCTGACAAGAGGCCGCGATTTCGATGTTGATATAGCGACATCAGAAATCAAAAATGCGATAACTTCTCTGGTGGATTGCGCTCCAAGTGCAAAGAATGGTTTGCTAATCAGTGTCGGTGATTACACCCATTCCGATAACTCCAACTCCACCACCACTCGTGGCACATCTGTTGACATGGATACACGTTACGAGAATGTTATGCGGTCAGCGGCTCACACCCTGATCTTCGCAATCGACACTATGCTCACAAAAAAATTTGAAAAGGTTGATGTAGTGATAGCCCGTGGTAACCATGACTCAGATTGCGCAATAGGTATACAACTGTGCTTAGAGATGTACTACTCAAAACAGCCACGGGTAAATATGGTCCCACAAAAGGGCTTTTTCCACTATCTGCAATGGCATGCAAATCTGATCGCAATCCATCATGGAGATAAAGTTAAGGCAGAGAAGCTGGCAAACATTATGCCGAGAGATATGCCGAAGGCATGGGCAGAGACCACTCATAAATACTGGATCGTAGGTCATTTCCATCACCAAGATGTCAAGGAATGCGACAACGGTGTAATCGTTGAGAAGCATGGCTGTCTCGCGCCACCTGACGCATGGCATTCTGGTCAGGGCTACGGCTCCGCATCTGTGATGGATATGATCGTCTATCGCAAGTCTGGCGGGAAGGCGATCACTCACACCTACGAGATCCCCCGTGAATACCATGAGATTGATTCTAAAATAGGCGGGTAGAGGTTATAATGTGAAAGGCGTTGCCGAATTTATTTTAACTGTTCTATATTACTCTGATGGGCAGTACACCCCAGAGGATATTGAGAATCTCTTGGTTATCATAAATGAATACTCTGATGATAAGCCTGATCTCAAAATAGTGAATTTACCAATGGATGTAGAATAATGGACTTTCAAATAGCATTTAATTTAGCGCTTTCTGTAGTTATGATGCTAAGTGGCTGGATGATCAGGTCCGTTTACGATGCCATCAACAAATTGAGAAACGATCAGGTACAGTTAGAAAGGTTATTATATGCGGATTTCGTTAAAAAGGACGATTATCGAGAAGATATACGGGAAATTAAGTCAATGCTGTCGGGTATATTTAACAAGCTGGATAACAAAGAGGATAAAAAGTAATGGAGAAGATCAAAGCAAAGGTCATAGAAGGTTTAGAAAAGATTGGCAAATTAGTACACGGTGGCTGCGACTCTTGTCTGGGCGTAAAAACAATCGTGGCGGTCCTGCTAATAGTTCTCGTAGCAATCGGGTAAGTTGTCCGTGGCATAGAAATCGCTGGGATTGGAAATGAAATTTTTGAAGATAAAGAATCTAGTAGGGGCTGTTGCTCCTACACTCGGTGCCGCAATGGGCGGTCCACTGGGTGGTGCTGCCGGGAAGATTATTGCTGGTGTTCTCGGTTGCGAGCCTTCTGCGGGATCAATTGAAAAGGCTATGCAAGAAGTAACGCCAGATCAACTTGCTGAGATCAAGCGGCAAGAGCTTGAATTTGAAGCTCAAATGAAAGAGATGGATGTAGACCTTTTTGCGCTACAGACTGCTGACGTTCAGGATGCTCGGAAATACTTTGCTAGAGATTGGACACCACGCATCATTGCGATAACACTGGTTGCCGGATTCTTGGGATATATATTTATGATCACTGTAGCGGACCCAGAAGACAATCCATTAGAAATTATCAATTTGGTGCTGGGCTGGCTGGGCGGTACTACCAGCGCAATCATTAGTTTTTACTTTGGCGCATCTAACACGAAGGACGCCGGTGAGTAATTTAACTGAAATGCTACGCAGGCATGAAGGCGTAGAAACCCATGCCTACAAATGCACGAGCGGCAAGATAACTGTCGGAGTTGGTAGAAATATCGACCCTGACGGCGGGCTGGGATTGAGCGATGATGAAATTGACGTATTGCTTGAGAACGATATTGACAGGTCGATCAAGGAACTCGGAGCCGCGTTCAACTGGTTCTCGGATCTGAACGAAGCCCGCAGGGACGCTATGATAGATCTAGCGTTTAATCTTGGGCTACCCCGGCTACTCAAGTTTAAAAACGCCTTGGCTGCAATGGCTGAAGCTGATTATGATCTCGCTGCTGCCGAATTTATGGATAGCAAGTGGGCATCACAGGTCAAAGATCGTGCCATTGAAATATGCGCAATGATAAAAACTGGCAATTATAATAAATAAAACCCTTTCTTATTCTAATTAGTTGTGTTTATAATACTTCCTCAAACAACAACGGGAGTATTTAAATGAGCAACAATCCTTTCCACTATGCCGTTTGGCATAATCTGAGTGCCATCAATTGTTCCGAGTTCATAGAACTCAAGGGCGGATTAAAATACCTGTCTTGGGCAAATGCTTGGCAATTACTGATGGATGTATATCCTTGCAGTGAATTTGTTTTTAACGAATCAACCGTCTTTCCTGATGGGTCAATGGAAGTTTCCTGCACAATCACAGTTACCTGCTCTACCGATGCAGAAAAAAAGGTTGTCCGCACAATGTGGTTGCCTGTGATGAATCATAAGAACCAAGCAATTATAAATCCAAATAGCAGGGAAATATCTGACAATCGCATGAGATGTTTAGTCAAATGTTGTTCGTTGCTGGGTTTAGGCTTGCACGTTTACAAAAATGAAGAACTCACCGCGCCAGAGGCGGCTGAACTCAAAAAGCCACTGACAGAAGATCAGGTTGATAATCTTGTTAATCTGATGGAGGCCAGCGAGACTGAGTACGATTCTTTTACTCGACACTTCAAAGTCAATTCTCTATCTGAGATGACCGCTGGTCAGTATCAGAACGCCGTGTCAATTCTTGAGAAAAAATTACAGCGCATGGAGGCTGACAATGCGAGTCACTGAACACGAGCAGAGAACAGAAGGTTGGTTTCAGGCGCGTCTGGGTTGCCCCAGCGCGTCCAGCTTTCACAAGTTGATTACACCTACGGGCAAGCCATCAGCAACAGCTATGACATACATCGATGAACTGGTTGCCGAAAGAATCACGGGAAAACAGGCAAGCGTTTATGTGTCAGAAGCGATGCAGCGCGGAACTGATCTGGAGCCATTGGCAAAAGAAGTTTATGAGTTAGTGTCCGGTGAATCTGTTTTTGACATCGGGTTTTGCAAGCACGATGATTTAGAGGCGGGCTGCTCACCTGACGGCTTAGTTGGCGGTATCGGGCTTCTCGAAATAAAGTGTCCGATGGCGCACACGATGGTCAGTTATTTGCGGGCAGGCAACAAGCTGCCGAGCAAGTACATTGCGCAGGTGCAGGGTCAGATGTGGATCACGGACAGGGATTGGTGCGACTTTCTCGCATATCACCCAGACATGACGCTACTTTTGGTCCGTGTTGAGCGCGATCAAAAGTTCATCGACAAGCTAGCAGAACAGGTTGAGATGGCCTGCGAGCTAATTGAAAAATCAGCACACGATTTTATGGCGGGATAAGATGGAAATGCTTGAATATGTTTATGAACAAACCACTGGGCTTCGGTGGCAGGACGAAGATGAAGCGATTCAACAGGTCTGGATAGTGGCATGGAATGCCAGCTTGAAAGCCATTAATCAGCAAGTTAAATACTTATATTACAACCACGGAGATGAAGCATGAGTGAGTACGACAACAGCAATCGCGGAGCTATCTGGACTAACGAAAAGAAAGCAACGGAGAAACATCCTGACTTTACTGGCAGCTTAAATGTTGAAGGCAAAGAATACTGGGTGTCAGCATGGCGCGGTGACGGATCGAATCCCAAAGCCCCCAAGCTGTCATTTTCGGTAAACGCCAAAGACGCAATGCCCGCAAAGTCTTCAAAGCCAGCGCCAGCGTTTGACGATGATCTTGATCTGAGTAGCCCACCGTTCTAGTCACTAACGCCCCCTTCGGGGGGCAATTGGAGTACCTTATGAATTTTGGTGAAAATTTACGAAAAATATTGTCAGACAGGGGGATCAAGCATTCCTACATGGCTGAAAAATTGAGCATGTCACAGCAGAGGTTTCACTGGGTCAGCAAGAGCAGGGACGTAAAACTATCACTGGCAGTGAAGATAGCTGATGCGCTGGAAATCACTGTATACGACTTGGCGGGAAAATAAGATGGATACTACCGGGAGAAGATGGGTGGTGAACAGCGAGTTCACAAAAGATCAGTTCTTAGAATACGCAGAAAAGTTATTTGAAGATCACAAATATGTGACATTCACATGGGTAATCGGCAAGAAGCGAAGTCAGGCTCAGAACAATGCCATGCACCTGTGGCTCAGTCAGGTAGCTGGCGAACTGAATGACGCTGGCTGGGATATGAAAAAAGTGCTAAAGCCTGAAGTGGAAATACCGTGGAATCTTGACTTGGCAAAAGAATTTCTGTGGCGACCAATACAGGCGGCAATGGTTCAAAAAGAATCAACCACTGAGCCAACAACATCTGAATATGTGCAAGTTTATGAAGTCTTGAACAGGCACTTAGCGAACAAGTTTGGCGTGTCAGTGCCGTGGCCTACCGGGAGAGAACAATGATCGACTATATTGTAAAACAAGAATGGCGTGACCATGCCGAGAAAATGGCAACGGGTGAGAAGTTCAACTCAACCACGATAAAAGAATGCGGGGAGGGTCAGGTAGCCGGGACCATCGGTGAGCTGGCCTTCGGTCGGTATCTGATAGATTCGGGGCTTGGCTTTGATTACGTTGCCCAAGATTCTTTTGATCACGATTTTGAGGTTATGAGTAGCCGGGTTGATGTCAAGACCAAGAAGTCAGTTGGCAAGCCTAAACCTAATTACATGATCCGTGTCCCACTTTCGCAGCGAGATCAGGACACAGACACCTATGTGTTCACCTACCTGTCAGATGACAGGATCTGGTTACTTGGCTGGGAAGACAAGCAAGACTTCTGGCGCGGCAGGAAATCATTCGTTGCGCGTGAGGGTGACAATATTGACGGCTTTGTCGAGAAGGTGGATTGTAGGTATATGTTTGTCGATGATTTGAAAAATTTTGAGTCATTTGAAATGTCATTTGTGGCGGTGTGAAATGAGAATATTATTTAGATTTGGCGGGAATATTGAAATTAGATGGGTAGGTTACACGGAAGGAAAGACATGGGAAGAAATATTTATATCTATTGATGAGTTTGGCGATCCTTATGCGGCAGATATTATTCAGTTGCACCGGGCGGTTCCTTTGAGTTTTTGTGTGCCAATTATTCCTGATGATGAAAATGGGTGGGTGCCAAGTAATGATGAGGCTTCTGAAATATGCGAATATTTTTGGGATAGCGTTCCGGAGGTTAGCGACCCCCGGTGGAAGGCGAAAACAAAAACGCAGTTAGCGTGGAAAGATTATTTGAAAAACAGGACAGGAGAGGTTTATGGAAATTGAGCAGGATTTGATGCAGGCGGTTCATGTCGCAAAAGACCAGCTACTGAACGGATTGGAGGGCATGAGTAGGCAGCAACTTAAAGAACAGTATGACCTGCTGGTGTCTCTTGAGGTTTTGTTTTACCGCAATTTTGTCAGGCCGTATTTTTTAGCGATCAAGGAACTCGATGAAAACAAGACGCTGCGCCCAGTGCAGGAAGAAGATCCCAGAGACTGATGCGATCATCTCCAGCCTGAAATCCTTCTGCTCGATTGAGCATCTTGCTGAATACGCGAAAACTGACCGGGCAAAGCGATTTGCAAAGAAAGTGGTCGGCAAAGAAGCTAAAATCAAACGAGAAAAGCTAAAGACGCGCTCAGATTGGCAGAGAGACGCTCAGAAGGCTTTTAACAAGTACATAAGGGTAAGGGATAGGGGGAAGCCATGTATCTCCTGCGGGGCTTATATGGACTCCTCAGGGCATGGTGGCGATGCTGACGCTGGTCACTACCGATCCAGAGGATCTGCGCCCCATCTTGCATTTCATTCCCATAACTGCCACAAGCAGTGCAAAAAATGTAATCGGTATCTATCCGGGAACATTGTTGACTATCGTATCGGACTTATTTCTCGCATCGGCATTGAAAAAGTGGAAAATGTCGAGCAAGATAACCGCCCCCGGAATTACACAATAAAAGATTTTCAGAGAATTATTTCAATATGCAAAAAGAGATCGAAAAGATGGAAGTAAAACAATGCCAGTGCGGTTCAACAGCGCAGCAGGTGATCAACGCGATTGATAAGGTAAGAGTGGGCTGGTATTGCCCGCAGTGCAGGGGGTTTGACAAGGCTATTGGAAGGGAAAGAAAGATATAAAAAAAGGGGCTTAGACTGGCGGGAGTTCCAGAATGCCCCTTCACACTTTACATCCAACGGGAGAAGGGTGTAAGATGTAGTTGTCGGTGGTATTGCAGATACCTAAATCCCGATTGAAGGAAGAGCAAAAGATTAGGAACCCGACATGGGTGAATTATCCCTTCTTTTACGCTCCAACACAACATCTTGTGCTAATTCAATCGAAATTTACCTATATGCACCACTGACCGCCTGACGGGTATACCAACGGCAGGGCGGTAAACTTGCGTGAATCATGATTGTCCGGGACTGAACCGACCGCCATTGACAGCCATTGTCAGATGGATAAAGCAGGTTAAGTGGACACAAGGGGATTCTGACGAGATTGCATGGATGCTGATCGTTCTGCCAATTGGCAATCATGAGTACAGGCTCTGAACTTTGAATGAACTTGAGGGGTGTCCCTAAGGTTCAAAAAGACAACTGTGGCTAAAATTTCGGGAGAAAATAATGCAACTTAGAGAACATCAAACCAAAGCAATTGACATGATCCGGTCCAGCTTCAGGGCTGGCAATAAGCGGGTACTACTGGCAGCCTGCTGTAGCTTCGGAAAAACGCACACGGCAGCCTATATGCTCAAGTCTGTGCAGGACTCTGTAAATGACTCTGGTTTAAGAAAACGCGCTGTGTTCTTTTGTGACCGCATTAGGCTGATAGAGCAAACGATTGAGGCGCTTGACCAATGGGGCATTGACTACGGGGTCCAGCAGGCCGACCACTGGCTCGCTAACCCGGCAGCACCTATCCAGATCTGCTCGATGCAGACCATTGCCAGACGGGGCTACGATAAGCTGGACTTCGACCTTTGCATTGTTGATGAATGCCACAGCATCAGCAAAAAGATTGTCGAGATGATACGGACATGGGATGGAGAGAAAATGTACTACGTTGGCCTGTCAGCCACGCCTTACGCCAAAGGCATGGGATTACTCTGGCAGGACATGGTTGTGCCAGTATCGCAACAAGAACTGCTCAAAAAGGGCTATTTAGCGCCCGTTAGGTACTACGGTGGCAGAAGTATTGATGTGAGGGGTTTGCGCTCAAAAGCGCTCAAAACAGGCTCATCTGACTATCATCCTGACGATGTGGCAAGGGTGACGGAAGAAGAACAGGAAGGGCTTACTGGGGACATCATCAAGAACTGGCTGGCTCACGGTGAGAACGCCCAGACCATCGCCTTCTGCCCAAGCATCAAGCACAGCAAGTATCTGGTTGAGATGTTCAATAAGGCTGGAATCCCGGCAAGACACATTGATGGGTACACTAAGGAAAAGGACCGACAGACGCTTTATAGTGGGCATGAGGCTGGGGAGTTTAAGATCCTTTCCTGCTCAAAACTTCTTGGGGTAGGCTATGACTCACCCCAGACAAAGGTGCTGATTGACTGCGCACCCACGAAGTCAGCGATTGCCTACCAGCAACGCGCAGGGCGCATCCAAAGAATCCATGACAGCAAAGAATATGCGATCTATTTGGACCACGCAGGCAACACTAAGCGCTTCGGGTTTGCTGGCCTGATGGAACCTTCTGATTTAGATATGAATGAGAAGAAATTCTCTGAGACTGATCAAATCGAGAAAAAAGAAAAAGAAGAAGCTGCTATCAACGAATGCCCAAGATGCTCTCAGATCATGCAGGGCTTACGCTGCGCCTGTGGCTATGAGATCACCATCACCGAAGCATTGGAAAGCGACAGCACGATGCTGACCCGGCTGGATAAGGTCAAGAAGCCTGCACCTGCCAGCAAAGAAGAAAAGACTCACTGGTATCAAAACCTGATGGAGATCGGAAAGCAGAACGGCTACAAGAAGGGCTGGGCGGCTCACCAGTATCGCAGGCGGTACAATGTCTGGCCCAGAGGTCTTGATGTCAAAAAGCCACAACAGGTTGATCCGAAGGTCGAAAGCTGGGTGACAGCGCAGCGGATAGGCTATTTGAATAGCAAAAAGAAAGAAAACTCACAAAAAACATTAAATATATAAAATAAATTAACCAAAAGTGTTGATTCTAACTCCAGTTGTAGTAATATAACCACATCGGCAAGACACAGGGTCTGCCAAACGGGAGAAACAAAATGACAATCTGGAGCAAAGTAGAAGTAGATTGGTGTGAAGAATGGGGTTGCTGGACAGTTGGTGGCTACGACAGCGAAGGTAACAGGGAACATTTAGCTGAACACCACAGGAAAGAATGGGCTATTAATGACGCAATGGTCTACGCTTTTGATACTAGCTGCGGGCCACAGAGAGGGGCAAAGGTAGAAATCTATACCAAAGCCAACAAATTAATTAAGACAATAAACCGGGGCGCATAGCCCCAACACTTTCGGGAGAAACAAAATGACAAAGAATGAAATTAAAGAGATCGCCCTTAACAATGGTGATTTAAATATGGATAACCTGAAGGCTATATCTGGGCTGGATGAAGAATCCATAAGGTATGCACTGGTCGGCACATGGCATCAATATGGCAACATGACAGAAGGGCTTACAACAAAAAATCTTGAAGCATACGAACCGCCAAATTCTGGTGTAATAGAATATCTTGAAATGCAGTTACACGAATGGAAAGCAATAAAGTCATCCATCGAAAATACTACTCAAAATATTGATGGTATTAAAAAATGCAACGAAATGATTGAAGCATACGAAATGATTGTAGAAAGTATTTTATTTATGCAAGACCGTGAAGAATAAATCATTAAAGCTAACGGGGGGCGCAAGCCCCCACACTTTCGGGAGAAAAAACATGAAAACTATTAACACAGCAAAAACACAGAATATCAAGACTTATCTTTGGGACTCTGGCAAAGAGGTATTTGGCCCTTACTCCTCATCATCGCAGTTCAGCTTCTTCCCTGACATCAAGATTATTGTTGATGCACACCTGACAGCGCAGCAGCTTGACGTTATCTTTAATGAAATATTTTCACACTAACATTACGGGAGAAATAAAATGAATATAAGAAAATTCTTGTTTGGTGACTTACCCCTTTACCGGGTAGTTGAGGAAATAGCTGGAGGCATCTTCTTTCTGGCACTTATCGCAGGACTTATATTTTTATACATTACATTTTAATCGGGAGAACGAAACGAAATGAAATTAGAATCAATATTGATCGACAATGCCTACGACTGCTTTGACCGCCACGGTGAGTTTGAAGCAAACCAAAACATCATCAGCAAGGTAGCTGATTGGTTACTGACCACCAGCGAGTATCCGCACGAACTCTGGGAGGATGACAAAACCGCACGACTGATAGCACTGGCTTGCACGAGCAGTACTGACTTCAACAAGCTTGCAGACATGGCTAGATCAGTACGCGCAAACGCCAAACGCCATGCTGAATCACTGATCAATGATCAAGAGGCTATGATCCGCGAAGTGTATTATGGTTGAGGCAATACTCTGCTTGGCTGAGGCGATCTACTTTGAGGGTCGTTCTCAGCCTGTTATGGGGCAGTACGCAATAGGCCATGTAATCATGAACCGGGTGGCAGATGATCGCTTCCCGGACAATCCCTGCGGTGTGATAAGGCATAGCGGGACTAGACGCAACAACTGCCAATTCAGCTACTACTGCGATGGAAAGCCTGAAGCGTTCTACAACAAGGAGGCTTATGGTCAGGCAGTAATCAACGCCACGATAGTCTACTTTCAAATCATCCCTGACCCCACACTTGGATCAACTCATTACCACGCTGATTACGTCCAACCGTTCTGGGCAATAACAGACCCTGCTATCATAATCAACAAACATCTTTTTTATCGGCTATAATTGCATTATTATTGATAGATGCAAGAAGATGAAATCTATGTTTATCTCGTAGGTAATGGTGCGCATGAGCAAGACAAGCGCAGGTTAAGCCGTGAGGTTGAGCAACAGGTTCAGGAATATCTTGCGAAAGGTGGTAAAATAACCGTGGCTGATCAGGGTGAGATAGGTCTTGAGAGGTCACATCATTCATTTGACAGAAGGTTTTTGGTGAAGTAAATGCGCCCACAAAGAGTATTCACAGAGCATGAGATAGCTGAGGTTTTCGAACTTTCGTCCTCACTCACGCTAGAACAGATGGCAGATTATTTTGGTATATGTGACAACACGTTGCGAGCGATTTTCGAGCGCCAGCCAGAAGTTTCTGAGGCTTACCGTAAGGGTCGCAGTCTAGCCATCTCTGAGATAGCTGGGAGCGTGATCTCTGCCGCTAAGGGTGGCGACATGAACGCCGCAAGGCTTTACCTGTCTACCAAGGCTGGGTGGGTCCAGACAGAAAAGCGAGAAATTACAGGTGCTGATGGTGGTCCGATCAAGCAGGACACGCACTGGACGATTGAGATAGTGGGCGCAGATGACTGACGAGTGGACCGGAAAGGGTAGCTGGCAGCGCATGGGCGACAGGCAGAAGTTTAACGAAGGTTGGGACAGGATATTCAAAGATGCCATTAAAGAAAGGGTCAAGCAAGAAAACGATCAGCAAGAACATCGAGACAGAGATGGAGGCTGGGAAACCCCAGAAGCAGGCGGTAGCCATAGCGCTTAACACTGCCCGCAAATCCAAGAAGAAGAAAGCGACCTACGAATAATGCCCACCATGAAGCTGCCCAAGCGGTTGCTGCCTTTTGCTAAGATTCCCAAGCGATTCAAGATTGCCATTTCTGGCAGGGGTGCAGGCAAGTCAGTTAGTTTTGCGGATATCTGCTTGATGGATGCCCAGATGAAGGGCATAAAGACAGCCTGCTTCCGGGAGTTTCAAAATTCAATTGATGACTCTGTTCACGCACTGCTTGCTTCTGAGATCGAGCGCTTAGATCTACAGGGCTTTGAGGTTCAGAACAACCAAATACTGTTCAACGATGAGCCAGCGTTCAAGTTCAGGGGGTTAGCCCGTAACCCAGATTCGGTAAAATCTATACACGGCTTCAGCCGTTTCTGGGTGGAGGAGGCGGCGACTATTTCCGAAAGCTCCCTCAAGGCACTTACACCAACACTCCGAGAAGAAGGGTCTGAGATCTGGATGTCAGCCAATCCACGATCAGCAATGGACCCGTTCAGCCAGCGATTCATTAAGCCATTCGAAAAGCAACTTCGCAGGGACAGGTATTACGAAGATGATCTGCACCTGATAGTCTGGCTCAACTGGGATGACAATCCACTGTTCCCTGAAGTGCTGAATCAAGAGCGCCTGCACGACCAGACAGCAATGCCGCCGGCGATGTACCGCCATGTCTGGGAAGGCGAGTACATGGATGAGGTGGACGATTCAATCATCCCGGTAGAGTGGTTCAACGCAGCTATTGATGCCCATACGAAGCTGGGCTTTGAGCCTACGGGTGCGATCATCGCATCACACGACCCAAGTGATGAGGGTGGTGACAGTAAGGGCTATGCGCTCAGGAAAGGCTCTGTCGTGCTGGATGTCTGCGAGAAGATCACTGGCGATGTGAATGAGGGCATGGACTGGGCATTGGCAAAGGCCCGGCAGGATAATGCTGACTGGTTTGTCTGGGACTGCGATGGTCTTGGGATTAGCCTCAAGCGTCAGGTAGATCAGGAGCTGGAAAGCACTAAGGTCGAGAAGTTTATGTTCCGGGGATCAGAGACACCTGACGATCCGAACACGCCATACTCTGGGAAGGATTCTAAGACCAATAGAGACACGTTTGCCAACAAGCGGGCACAGTATTGGTGGAAGCTAAGGGATCGCTTCTACGCAACGTACAGGGCTGTTGAAAAGGGGGAATACATCGACCCTGATCTTCTGTTATCCTTATCGTCAACTATTGATAACTTAGACCAGTTACGGTCTGAGGTTTGTCGCATTCCACAGAAGCGCAGCAACAATGGCAAGATCCAAATTATGAGTAAGATTGACATGGCAAAGAAGCCGTACCAGTTGCCATCACCTAACATGGGTGACGCTCTGATGATGTCCATGTTCTCACCAAAGGCAAAGGTCGCAGAGGCGGCAAAGATTAATTTCCAAGGCTGGGGTAGCTAAATGGCTGACTACGAAGCAGAGTACGATGAAGGCTCAGAAGAAAAGAGCAAAGTGAGCAAGAAGGATAAGCGGGAAACGGAATCCTACCAGATTGACTATGAGGACCACGCTAAGGTCATCAACCTTCTGACTGCTGCTCAGGGCGCTGATAGTGACATGCGTGATCAGGCCAGAGATGCCCAGTTGTTCGTATCCAAGAAGGATGGGCAATGGGAGCCGTACTGGTGGAATGCTAACCAGAACAAGCCCCGCTATACATTCGATATGACCTGCCCTATTGTTGATCAGGTGGCTGGAGAGATCGAGCAGGCCGACTTTGATATCCGTGTATCCCCTGCTGGCGGTGACGCTACCAAAGACGTAGCCCTGACCTATGACGGCATCATCCGTAATCTTGAGAACATATCTAACGCCAAAGACGTTTATACATCAGCAGCTAGAGGGATGGTCACAACCGGCTATGACGGATGGCGCATTGTCCAGAAGTACGCTGATGACAACTCATTTGACCAAGACCTGATGATAGAAAAAATCCACAACTTCACTGACAGGGTCTGGTTTGATCCCGCTGCCGAACAGCAAGATAAATCGGACGCTCGCTACTGCTTTGTGCTGCATCCTGTTGCTAAGGATGAGTTTGACAAGCGCTGGCCTGAATCAACCGGAACATCTGTACCTGATGACCGTGATGGTGAGGCTTACTACGATAAGGCTGAGGTTGTCGTTATCGGTGAGCTGCTCTATGTTGAGAAGGAAGAACGCGAACTGGTCCTGATGTCCAACGGGCAGACCTATGAGGCTGATGATGACTTCGAGAAGGTTGTCGATGACATGGCTCTGGTAGGTGTGACTGAGATCAAGAGGCGCAAGCGTAAGGTCAACAAAGTATGCTCCCGGTTCTTTGATAACGATGGTTGGCTTGGTGATGATAAGGACACGGTGTTCAATCGTATTCCTGTTATCCCTGTTTACGGCAACTACAAGATCATTGAGAACAAGACAGTTTACTCAGGCGTTGTTGAAAAGCTGATGGACTCGCAGCGCGTCCTGAACTACAGCATGAGCCGTGAGATCGAAGAAGGCGCACTGGCCCCACGAGCTAAATACTGGATGACGCTGACTCAGGCCGCAGGGCATGAAGACTCACTGTCCACTATGAATACCAACAGCGACCCGGTTCAGTTTTACAATGTAGACCCAGAAATGCCCGGACCACCACAGCAGAACGGTGGCGCAATGGTCAATCCGGGGCTGAGAACAATATCAGAAGCCATGCGTGGCATGATCGGTTACTCCGCTGGCATGTTTGCCTCCAACATGGGTGACAATCCCGGCTTACAGTCAGGCGTTGCCATACGCTCGCTACAGAACAAAGGCGACAATGCCACCTACAAGTACAACAAAGCCGTTCAGGTCGCTATAGCGGCAACTGGTAAGGTTCTGGTTGATGCTATCCCCAAAGTCTATGACACTGAGCGCACCATGCGCATTCTTTATGAAGATAATAGCTTTGAGATGGCAACCATCAATCAGCCTGTGATTGACCAGCAGACGGGTGAGGTTGTGATGCTTAACGACCTATCCCAAGGCGTTTATGACGTTATATGTAAGGCCGGTCCGAGCTTTAAGAATCGTCAGCAGGAAACGCTTGAAATGATCATCGAGATGGCAAAGGTTGACCCAACCATTATGCAGATCGCCGGTGACGTTATGATGCAAAACATCAATAGCCCTGCTGCCGACCAAATTGCAGAGCGTAAGCGTGACCAGATGCTGAAGGCTGGAATGATTCCGATGTCTCAATTGACTGACGAAGAACAGGCTCAGATACAGCAGCAGATGGCGCAACAGGGTCAGCAGCAAGATCCAGCCAGCATCATGGCTCAGGCTGAAATGCTGAAGGGTCAGGCTGAGATGGCTCGCGCCCAGATCGAACAGGTCAAGGTTCAGAATGAGCAGATGAAGATACAGGTTGAGGCGCAGAAGGCTCAGATGTCTGCCCAGAACGACCAGCAGGACAATCAGGTTGATGTATTCAAAGCTCAGACTGATCGCATGAACACGCAGATCAAGGCGCAGGAGGCTGGGGCTAAGATCACGAAGGAAGGTGTACAGACTGAAGGCGTACAGCTAGATAACGTGAAGAAGGCACAGGAGCTATCAAACCCGATGGCTAACCTGTCTGACGCTGAACTGATGAGGATTGCTAGAGGTGGCTGAAGCACAAAGCAGGCTAAGAGATTATTTCCCTGACTACGGGTCACGGGGGTCATTAACAGATGCCCCTGCTGAGACACCGAGAACAGCTTTGCTAGAGCAGTACGGTTCCATTGTGGAGCCGTATGAGCCATCACTCTCAGAAAGAATATACAACTTTGCGTTTGACGCTCTTGGCGGTAACACTGCCACAGGGCTTGACCGGCAGAGAATACAGCGCAGGGCAAGATACCCGCAGAAGATCATAGATCAGACTGCTTTGGCAGGCATTACTGACTACTCCCAAGCCATGCAGGACTATGCCAGAGGTGACGCGCTTTCAGGCACGACCAATATGGCAATGGCGGCAACATCTTTTATTCCGGGGCAGCAGCGGCAGGCGGTTGAAGAAATAACCAGAAGATTGTCAAAGGGAACGTTTGGGCAAACGCTGGACACAAGTAATATCCAAGTACCTTTCCGTTCACCCATATCGCCACAAACTGATGTGCCACAAATAGCTTTCCGTTCAGACACCCCTGCACAGGGTCAGTCAGCATTAAACGATCTTGACATGAGTTATGACGCAAGGATGCAAAGGGCGGTAGATCAGGGATATGTAGGCCCGTACTATCACGCAACGATGGACGCTGGTGATATAGATGAGTTTAAGCCGAAATACCGAGACAACCTTACTTTTGTATCCCCAACACCGGATTTCGCTAATAGCTGGATTGGTAAAGGTGGGGCTGTATCAAGGGCTTATGATGAGCCTAACTACAGCATGATGAAGGCTGACCAAAAGGTAGCCTACGACAAACATGCAAGCCAGTATGGCAATGAGATAGAAAACTGGCCTCAATCAGCGGAAGACGATTACTTTGCGGAAAGAGCCGCCATATCCAACCAATACAATGCATCAGGCGCATCAGTCATGCCGCTTATGGTAAGGGCTGAAAATACGTTTGATCCTGCCGCAAAACCAGAGGTTCTGGATGAGCTAATTCGTAATCAGGGCTACGATCCTGAAGGCTCAAATTTAATCACAGGCTTGTCCAATAGAGACGCTTTTGCAACGGGAAACTATCTTTTTCTTGAGAATCCTGAAGTTGTTGAATTTTTGAAGGGCAAAGGATTTGACTCAATGCTGGTTGGCGAATCTAACGGCAGGCCGACAAATCTTGCGCTGTTTAATACTTCCGGCATTCGATCAGAATATGCAGCTTTTGACCCAAGCAAAAAAGGTTCAAGTAATATATTGGCAGGCATGGCTGGCGCTGGCGTTGTTGGTGGTAGCGCATTGTCGGGCCAGAAGCAAGAGCAAAAACAATAGCAGTATTGCTGTGTCACTGAACACAGTGTTACACTTAGTACAGGAACGTGACCTTATTCACGGCAATTTACCTTAAAAGGGCAAGACTATGAGCGAGATGCAACCAGACGACTACGTTGAAGAAATTGATGCTGATCCCATTGATGACGATGTAACGATAGAGACTGAAGATCCTGAAGCAAGTTATGAAGGCGAACAGGATTCCGAATCATCACCGGATGCTGGTGAAAGCCAAAAGAAACAAGTTAAGTTTGATGAAGAACAGCAGCGCATCTTTGATGAGGCTATAGGCAAGAAAACCTTCAAACTACGAGAAGTAGAGAGACAGGCAGAAGCCTTACAAAAGCAGCTAGAAGAAGTGCAGGCCAAACTTCCCAAACAAGAGAGGCCAGATGTCCCAGAGGCTCCTGACCCGTTTGCTATATCTGATGAAGAATACAGACGGCAGTTGCTAGAAAGGGATGAGGCTTTGAAAAAGGCCGCAGCTTACGATGCGCAGCAACAATACCTGCAACAGCAGCAGTATGAGTTGGCAGAGCAGGCTCGGCAAAAGCAGCAAGAGGCTTTAAACAGTAAGATTGAGAATTACGCATCTCGGGCAGCCAAGATGGGTATTAAAGCAGAGGAATTGCAGGTGGCTGGTGCTACTGTTAGCAATTTTGGTATTCAGGAAGAACTTGTCTCATTCATTATTGATGATGAGCAGGGACCACTGATCACCAAGTATCTGTCACAAAATCTTACTGAGTTGGACAACTTGAGAAATATGTCACCAATACAGGCGGCTATTAGGATAACCAACGAAATCAAGCCAAAGGCTGCTGCTCTTAAACCCAAGGTAAATCAGGCTCCAGATCCGGTGGACACGCCACAAGGCGCAGGGATTTCCCCTAAAGCCAAAGGACCAAAAGGAGCCACGTTTGAATAAGGAAATAGCAACATGGCTAACAATCTTAATAGTAACATTACCCGCCCGTTGGCGCGGGTGTTCTTGGATGCTTTCGAGTCAAATCGAGTAGTAACCAAAACTGTCAACACTCAACTGCTATCTGGTCGGTTCAATCCTTCCACTGGCTCCAACGTAGACTTTAAACGTCCACATGACTACAACAGCATCCGTACTTCTGGCGGTGACATCAGCGCTTCTACTAAGTCTGACATCATTGCTGGTAAAGCAACTGGTACTGTTCAGGACTACTTCACTGTAGCCACTGAGTTCAGCAATGTTCAGGAAGCACTGGAACTTGATCAGCTTGATGAGATCATCGCTCCAATGGCTCGCAGGATCGTTACCGATCTTGAGACTGATCTTGCTACCTATATGCGCAACAACTCATCCCTGAAGTATGGCACACACGGTACTGCCGTTGATGCTTGGGGCGATGTTGCTGGTGCTGGCGCTCTGATGGACAGCGTTGGTGTACCAATGTCTGACGACAAGTTCTACCTGATGAACCCGTTCACTACTACTGCTCTGGCTTCTGCTCAGAATGGTCTGAACGCTGCTGATGGTCTTGTTCGTACAGCTTGGGAAAAAGCCCAGATTTCTTCCAACTTCGGTGGAATGATGGCCCTTACTTCCAACTCTCTGAGCAGCTTCACTTCAGGCGCTGGTGCTGACCGTACTGGTGCTTTGGCTTCAAACCCTGACGTATCATACGTTGGCGCTAAAGACACTATGCAGCAGACTCTGGCTGTAAGTGGCTTTGAAGCTGATATGGTTGTCAAAGCAGGCGACATGGTAACTATTGACGGTATCTACCGACTGAATGTTGCTACTCGTCAGCCAATGATTGATGCTGCTGGCAACAATGTCCTGTGGACAGGTGTTGTGGTTGCTGACGTTACTCTGAGTGGAACTGGTACTGGTAACATCGTTGTTGCTGGTCCTGCTATCTACGAAGCTAACGGTCAGTACAACACTGTATCTTCAGCTCCTGTTGCAACTAACGTTGTAAACATCTTGAGCGCGGCTTCTACCCTGTATCAGCCAAACCTGTTCTACACTAAGCAGGCATTTGGTCTTGGTACTGTTAAGTTGCCTAAACTGTACGCTACTGACACAATTGCCACTACCAGCGATGGTATGTCAATCCGTGTTACCAAGTACGCTGACGGTGATGCCAATACTCAGAAAGTACGTTTCGACTTACTTCCTGCATACGCCACGTTCAATCCGCTATTCGCGGGTCAGGGCTTTGGTGTATAACTAAGTTAGGGATAGGGGGCTTCGGCCCCCTTGAACTTTACTATGGCGAAACCATCGAAAGGTAAGGCAAAGGTTAAGGTTACAGCTTCTGGCAAGAAGGTAAGTTATGGTCAGGCTGGAAAGGCAAAGGGTGGCGGTCCACGGGTAAAGCCGGGGACAAGTAAGGGTGACGCATATTGCGCTCGATCTGCTGGTCAGATGAGAGATTTTCCCAAAGCAGCCAAAGACCCGAACTCTCCACTGAGACTTAGCCGTAAGCGCTGGAAGTGCAAAGGCACTAAATCAAAGGCGACATACGAATAATGGCTACAGTAGCGCAGGTTGCAAAGGCATCACTACAAAGGATCTTGGTACAGGCATCTGAGAGTTCATTAGAACCAGATGAGTATCAGGATTTTATTTTTGCCATGAATAATTACATGTCTCAGCTAGACGCTCAGGGTGTCAGCTTAGGCTATACCGAAGTAGAGAATTTGGCTGATGAGGTTACGATCCCAGCCGGTGCTTTACGCGGTCTAATCGCTAACATGGCGATTGAAGTCTCTCCCGATTACGGCGGTGTTATCAGTCAAGGGCTGGTGGTTGCCGCGCAGCAGGGATTGCAGACTATGAAACTTCTCGGTCAGCGCATTGGTAAGACAGCGCTGCCATCCACACTACCCATAGGATCAGGAAACGAAGATCAGCAGTGGGGCATCAGTGGGGCATTCTACCCAGAAACAGAGCAAGACATTCTTGCCGAAACCACAGGCGCGATTGGCTTGGAGAACAATACAAATGGTTGATAGAGCTAACGGCAGGAAGAAAAGTGATTTCGTAGCCAAGACATCCGTTGATGCTGGTAGCTATGTTGATTACTTTGTAAATGGGACAAATTACAAGATTTCTTATGACAACTTTGTCTCTGGACTTGGTGTAACTGGCTCGATGGCGCAGGCTGGTCCAGTGACCGCATCACCAGTGCTTAACATTGACGGCACTGTAAATAATATTCGTGGCATTGAGGGCGGCTCAGGCATCACAACGGCAATATCTGCTGAAGATGGTGTTCAGGTATCGCATTCTTTCTCTGCTGATTCGACAGGCTCACCACTGCTTTTGGATACAGCGGCTGCAAGCCCCGTAGTAGCATCATTGGTTGCAGGAACCGGAATTACACTTACATCTACTGATAACTATGTCACCATTGGATCTATTGAAGCTGCGACATACGGGCAAGTCACAATACACAACAATGCCACAGAAACAGTTATATCTGCTACTGACACCCCTGTTCTGGTTGCTGGCACTTGGACACCGGGGATTACTTCCCAGTTCACCGCATCGGCTGCTGGAAGGCTGACGTATACCGGGACTCCAGATAGCGTTGTCATGGCTCACGCATCTGTAACAATAGAGCCTGTCGGTATTAATCAGGTTATATCTATATTCTTTGCAAAAGATGGTGTTGCTATAACAGATTCTGAGATCACCAGAACGGTAAGTAGTGGGCAGTCTGGCAATGTATCTCTCAACTACAATATTGCAGTTCAGGCAAACGATTACATTGAGATTTATGTATCAAACGCTACAAGCACGAATAATGTGAAGGTCATTGATGCGCTGTTTGGTGTTGCCTAATGCCAGTGACTCAACTGCCAATTGCAAACGGATTTTACGTTAGTGACTCCCTGCCCATATCAGCGCAGGAATGCACCAACTGGTATCCAAACATAGTGCAGGGTGTTGGCTTGTCTCAAGAATCATTGTTTGGCACTGACGGCATTGAGCAGGTAGCCACATCAGGGCAGATTGATGAGCAGAACCGTGGTGCATACGAGATGGTAGGCAAGCCATACTTTGTCAATGGTGACAGCCTGTACCGGCTTGATGAAACCGTGGTCGATACGGTTGCCAGTTACACGCTCACACGCATAGGTGAGATTGCTGGGACCGCTAACGTGTCAATGGCTGACAATGGGACTCAGCTTATGGTGCTGGTTCCCGGTGGCAACGGATACATCTACAACCATGTCACTGACACCTTTCAGCAGATAACAGACACAGATTTCACGGCGAATGGCGCACCACAGTTTGTGGTATTTATTGACGGTTATTTCCTGATCACCACTGATACAAAGAAGTTTATCATCAGCGCACTGAATGACGGCTTGAGTTACAGCGCACTAGACTTTGGTACTGCTGAATCAGACCCTGATGACATTGTTGCCCCGGTTGTCTACAAGAACCAGTTGTTCATATCTGGTGGTGAGACGTTTGAGGCGTTTCAGAACGTGGGTGGTGCTGACTTCCCGTTCCAGCGAACAGGTCTATTTTTGCAGAAAGGGTGCTTTGCCCCTTACTCGCTGATCAACGCTCAGGACACCTTCATGTGGGTTGGTGGTGGTAATAACGAATCACCTGCAATCTGGGCGCTAAACGGTAACAGCACAACCAAGATCTCAACCACGGCTATTGACTCTATCCTGACGGGTCTTACCGAGACACAGGTATCTGGGATATATGCTTGGACATACGCTCAGAAGGGAGCCTACTTTATAGGCTTTGCATTGCCTTCTACAACGCTTGTTTATGACATGACTACTCAGCGTTGGCATGAGCGCAAATCGCTCGTAGATGGCGTTC
>Ga0209037_1000056_pt1 | contig 33750 bp, 45 predicted proteins | sample SaaInl25SG_5_DNA_FD_188225 | JGI IMG/M metagenome (GOLD analysis project Ga0209037, IMG submission 188225) | Marine microbial communities from expanding oxygen minimum zones in the Saanich Inlet - ESP_125SG_5_DNA (SPAdes) (version 2) | ecosystem: Environmental > Aquatic > Marine > Intertidal...
GTCTTCCAGGAAGGACCCGAAAATCAATGACCTGCGCGTCTATACGGCACGTATATACTTTTGGTCAGCATATGCCTATGCATATGGTCATGACACATGACCATGACATCCTTGTCATACCCACTTAGCCGATGCATCGTACATCCCTGACATCCTCAGCTCGGGGTCAGCGTCCTCCTGTTCGTCATCCTCCGCCCCCTCCTCCTCCTGTTCGCCTTCCGCCTCATACTCGAACCATGGCTGAACGGGCGACATGTCATATGAGGGCTCAGGCTCTGTCACGACGGGAGGATTCTCAAGACAGAACTCCTCAGGCTCACCGGGCACATGGTGGCTAATGCCTACCTGTCGCATGAACTCAGCCTCGACCAAATCCTTGAGCGCATCACCTGATCGTGTCGCAGGTGGATCAGGCTCAAGATGCACTTCGGCCAGTCGCTTGGCACTCCTCGCCATCGCCGTGTCATGCTCCATTCGCACAATCCTGAATAGCTCAGTCAGTTCTGCCATGACCGCAAACAGACGGCCTTCGTCATTGTCATGAGCCGCAGTAAGCAGGTCGACAGACAAAGCCTTGATTGAATCAATGCGTAACATCTGTTCGTCATTCATATGTCACCTTCCGTATTTCTTCGTGATGTAATGGTCTACCGACTTCCGAGCGAAGACCGGAGCCACCTTCTTGCCCCATGATTCCGCCACCTGATGGAATCTGAAGCGCTTTGCATACCTGGGAGTTGCATCTACGACCATCATTTTTAGAGCGTCGCCACTACGGGCAAGAAGCTTTTTCTTGTCCCAGATACCCGCTACTGTCCCGCCCGATTTTGTCCTGCGTACTGCCCAGACCCACTTACCAGAAGCGGACGGCCGGGAAACAGACTGAAGCATCTTGCGGGCCATTTTCCCTGTGATGTTCCCGGATACATTCAGCTTCATGGACCTAGACGGAACGAGAAATTGACCCCGCTCCATCAGACCCATACTTGTGAGTGCGGACGCCATACCTTTCTGATTTCGCGTTGCGGGCTCGCCTGGGATATGCGGGGATACCGCCCTCAGAACAGCCTTCCCCAGCTTCCCGAAGCTTTCGCTGAATCCGATGCTTCCCCATGGACTACCCGTTTCCGGGCGCTCCTTGATACGAACGCCCCGCTTGACGGCTGCAACGGGGTGATCGAACACGCGCGAAATCTCGGTAGACTCGCGCTTTATGGTGTCCTTCATGATGTCGCGTAGGGTATTGCGCACGGCTTTGGGCATATCCTTACGCTGAATCCCTTTCAGCATCTTCTCGAGCCCAGTTGTGTCTACTTTCACAGCCAACCCCGATCCCAACGACGTTGCGAAATGGCCAGCGCCCGCTTCTTGTCCTGGTAGGCCATTACGAGATCGGCGGCTATTGCGCCGACTGTCAGCACGAGCATGAATGCCGACAAGAATACGAACAGCAAAAACAGGTCATCGATTTTCATCGGCCAGTGCTCCCGAACCCGTTTTCGCCTCGGTCGGTTTTGTCGCTGAACTCGTACACCATCACGCCATCGTCCTGCCAGTATGGAGTGAACAGGATTTGTGCAACTCTGTCCCCTCGATGAAACTCAACGGCCTCGTTCGAGTCATTGACCAAAATGACGCCAATTTCACCTCGAAAATCGGCATCGATCACACCTGCCCTTGTGGTCAGCCCCAACATCGCCATACCTGAGCGATCACGGATCAGACCAACATGGCCGATCGGCGCCTGAACACACCATCCAGTCTTCGCCAGGAAAATCTCGCCAGGGAAGATTCGCGCGGAGGACCGCTGCATGTCCTCGGGTGGGACCCACATCAGATCGAATCCAGCTGACCAGCAAGTTGCATGCCTCGGCATCGCATATTTGTGATCCCACGCACGTTTCCATTTAATCGGGTTCATGTCAGGTGCACCCCGTTGTACAACTGGTGGATAAGCATGACGGACTTGGCGCGATGCTCGTCAATCGGCGCCTTTTCGCATCCAAGCCGCTCAATCGTCCTCGTGAACAACTGCCTCGTGCGCTCCACTGAAATCCGGTAAACGCGGCCAGCCTCTTTGTGACTATCCCCTTCAAGGATTCGGCGGGTAATATCCTTTTCCCGCTCAGTGATTGAATTCTTCATCGTTATGCCTCTGTTTGTCATCGTAGCTATACTTTATGCTATGAGTGCGATCACGTCAACCCCTTTCTTTGATGGCTACCAAATAGAGGCATAGACGACGCACTCAGGGGGCTCAATCGAGCTTTTCACGGCCGCCCGGTACTCAGGTAGCGCCCATAGCGCCCGATGGACCTCAGCGGGCTCCAGGAGGTCTCTCATCATGGCCTTGACCGCAATCCTGAGAATCCACTGGATCAGCTCGGCATCGGAACACGTCAAGGCATCCTCCCAGCATCCGAGGTCGTGATACATGAACGGAGCGCTCGCGCCAGTGCAATCTGGATGCTCGGTGAGGGCCATTGTCCCAGCAGTTTTGTCGCACGTGATATTGGCTGGAGTCCAGCAGATCATCGTGTGTCTTGTGTCATACATTGTAATACGCCTCTTCAATTGTCTAGTAGCGGCTACTTTTCTGTAGGGGGTGTTGTCGCTAGGGTGCTCCCCCGGATAAACAGGAAACGGGCCAAACACAATTCCAAATACCCCCAAAATGCCGCCTTCGAATCTTCTGTAGTCCACGGGGGAGTAGAGTTTGTCCTCTTTATCCTCTTTATCCTCTTTATCCTGTATGTCCTACATTACCCCCCCCCCTCCTTGGACAACACCCCCGGATAAACAGAATCCACATTGGCCAAACAGAATTCCCCGAGTTAGCTAACTATCTAGCCCACCCGATACGGTGGTGTAATCCTCCGAGATCACGCGCCCCTTGATCTTCGTGAACTTGATAGCATTCTTGGCGAATCCGATATGCTTGTCCCAGTGGTGCCGAGCGCATTCGGAAGAGCAGTACGAGTGCAGTACGCGAATGGTCTGCTTGGGGGCCGAGCCGTATGAATCATGACAAGCTTTCACGATCTGGCTCTGGTTCATGGCGTCGCCGCAGGACAGCACATCGAGGATTGCCTCAATGAAAGGCCGGTCCTTCGCGTACTGCTTGCTGCGCTTGGCTTCCTCGCCCACATCGATGTACCCCACCCGAGACACCCGCCTGTCTGCGGAAATGTGGAAAGTGATTGGCTCGAATGTACCGCGCACCTTGTCCGCCCGAGTCGACACCAGCATCGTCTTGTCGCCATCGTTCTTAGACGGTTCGAGATAGATCAACTCGTCAACGTCAGCACGCAGGTCACCCGTGCCTTCGTAGATCAGCTTGCCCTCAGCGTCCTTGTACTTGTTCGTGTGGGCCAGAGCGCATTGGGTTAGGCCCATGCCTGACAATCGGCGGAACGTCTTGTACAGGCCCCTAGAGTCGTCCTTGGAGATGACCGCTGTCATTTTCTTGAGGGTGTCGTAGATGAACACGCGCTTGTTCAGGTCGGCACCCGAGGCCGCAAGTATCTCCAGATCCTTGACGACATCCGTCATGGACAGGTTGCCCTCGGCGAGATCCGGGAAAATCATATGGAAACCGTGGTCCTTAGCCATTCCGTACATTGCCTTGGCATCGGCAGGATTCACGTCAGCGTTGACGTAGACAACGGTGTATCCGTCCCTAGCCATCTCGGCGGCAATTTGCAACAGAATTGTGGTCTTGCCACCATTTGGCGGTGCGCAGATGGCGGTCACGTGAGTGTCTATGAGCAAATTCTCGTATGCCCATTTGGGATCGCTGATTTTTTCCATTGCCTCCTCGGATACCTCATACTTTTTTGTCCACGAAAGCGGATCTGCTTTGATCTCTTCGACTGCAACCTGCGTATTCGAAAGCAATCCCAGGTGTTTGCGCAGCCAATCCAGATTCATGCTGTCGCCATGCGTGTGCTGACAGACGAAGCTGGCCTGGGAATATCCGCCGTGGTTCGCCTCCATGTAGACGGTGCCAGTGATGTCGTCGCCGGTGTGCTCGTGCCACAGTGGACAGGTGACACGGTGCCTGCCGTTGCCCATGTCTCGCTGATACAGACCGCTTTCTTTGAGTGCCAGGACGATCTCGTCATCCCGTGGCGAAGTCACTTGGCTCGGAGCCTGAGCAGTCTCCCCCCGAGCCAGTCCCCGTAATCGCTCAATGTATTGCCGCCCAATCTGCTTGGGTTCTTCCGAGCTGCCTATGCTGTGGCCGGTAATCGTCAGATACCTGCCCCCTGTATAGACCTCGATCCCGGCGCCTTTGAATGATCTGAGGCCCTCTGCACCACGTCCCATAAACCTGATGCCTGTCCCGCTCGGGCTGACCTCCCAGTAGGTATCGATGCTGTCAACGATAAGCTGTGCCTTCTCGGTGAGTTCGCCTGTTGCTGCGTCTCGGCAGTGGTCCAGGTCTCCACCTATGAAGTCATCCCTGTCCGTGATCACGAATCCGAGACCCGAGAAGAATTCCGGGGACTCTTCATATGCCGAGACCACATCGTGAAACTCGCTCCACGTTTTAGGGTCTGTGCTTGACGCTTTGCGCTTGTCGGGCTGGTATGGAATCTTGTTTTGCCCCCCGCCGGGTTTTGGTGTCGCCTTCCACATGACCCACTGCGGGACATGGGTCAAGCTGACCGGGACGTTGAGGATTTGCGGGGTAAGTCCTGCCCACCCGAAGTATTGATCACCATTGCCTATTGTGTTGTCTGGCATCACGCCTTCTCCCGCAGCTTAATCAGCTCGGCACGGAGGTAATCGCGTTCGCTTTTTGTGACGATGAATTGCACTCGTGTGTATCCCTGCTCTTTCTTTCTCTTCCACCATTTTTCCTGACTTTCTCTGTTGAATTTGCGCTTTTGATCGCTCATTTTCGTGCCTCGGTTTGATAGAACGGTCACTATATCCGTGTTAGTACTCATAACAGCAATCGTTTGTGCCTATCGACTTCAAGGGCCCGGTCCGGACATTGCCTATCGCGGGAATGTTGACTGTGGATGACATCTTGGGTATTATGTCGTCCTCAGTATGCTTTTAGGATAAGACGATGAAGTATGAATTTACGCGAAGAATGCGAAGAAAGGGCTGGACTGCTGACATGCTGGCCAGCAGATGGGGCATGACCAGGGGCGGCATTTCCAACATCGCCGCCGAGCCATCCCAGCGAGATAAAGACGCGGTCAGCTGGCTCCCGGATGTTCGTCATGACCCACCCGGACCGGACGGCATGACCTGGGCAGACGTGATCGATGGATGGGACGAATGAGACTGCGCGACTATCAGCAGGCATCGGTCGATGCAGCAATGGCGAGCCTGCGCCGCAGCTTGGCGCCTATCGTACTGGAACAGGCCACGGGTGCAGGGAAGTCACACGTGATAGCTGCCCTTGCTCACGAGCTGAACACGATCAGTGAAGGAAAATCTGTACTTGTCCTCGCCCCGAGCAAGGAATTGGTGGAGCAGGATGCTGAGAAATATTCTCGGCTCGGTCGCGACTTCTCCTACTACTCGGCGAGTGTAGGTGAAAAAAGCCTTGAGCACGAAATTGTATTCGGGTCACCCGTGAGCGTCCGGAATGGCATTGAAAGCCTCGCTCGCAAGCGGTGGGCAGCGGTCATCATCGACGAATGCCATGGCGTGACTCCGACGATAAAAGGGATTGTGGAGGCTCTCAGGGGCTCGAATCAGAATCTACGAGTCATTGGCCTGTCCGCGACACCATATCGCATGGGTACCGGCTACATCTACCGCCAGGATCAGAGCGGTGCCGTGATGGCGGAAGACCTCGCGACAGATCCGTATTTCGTGAAGTGCGCTCACAAGGTGGGCGCGCACGAGCTGGTCGCCGGCGGATACCTGACGCCGCCAGTCATTGGCGAGCCTGGGGCGGCATATGATGCATCCAAACTGGTGCTAAACAAGATGGGCAAATTCGACTCAAAAGAAGTTGAAAAAGCATTCAATGGCAAAGAGCGTTTGACCAACAGAATCATGGACGAAATCCAGACACTGGCGGCTGACAGGCATGGCGTCCTGGTCTTCGCGGCAACGGTTCGGCACGCTGAGGAATGTCTGCGATGCCTCCCCCCCGAGCAATCAGCGCTCATTACAGGCAAGACACCAAAAAAGGAACGTGCCGAGATACTGCGCCGATTTGCTGCGAAAGAGATCAAATTCATTGTCAACGTGTCCGTACTGACTACTGGATTCGACGCCCCGCACGTGGATCTGATTGCGATCCTGCGCAAGACCGAAAGCGTCGGTCTTCTCCAGCAGATTGTGGGGCGAGGCACCAGGGTCGATGAAGGAAAGGAGGAATTCCTTGTGATGGACTATGCGGGCAATATTGAGACCCACTGCCCAAAAGGCGACATTTTTGATCCAATGATCAAGGCACATCAATCGGTCCCCGGCGAAACAATCGAGATCCAGTGCCCCACATGCGAGTCCAACAATGTCGTGATGCTGAAAAAGGAATTTGCTGATGCTCGGTATGACGATGCCGGGTACTACCTAGCCGAGAACGGGAAGCGCCACTTCACGGAACTCGGGGACCCTATACCAGTCCACAGCTCGCGCCGATGCAGTCACGAAATTGCCGGGATCCGATGCTCTCAGGAATTCGTGTGGAAAACATGCCCGCAATGCCAGGTGCACAATGACCCCACCGCCCGGTACTGCAAGGGATGCAAGGTCGAACTGGTTGACCCGAACAAGAAGCTCTCCATGGGGAAGCGGCCGGGGAAGGTCACAGAGGAAGTGATAAGCATCAGTGTGGGCGGCAGGTTCATGACCAAGCAGGGATTCGTTGCCAGGTCCGTGAGCGTAGTGACCATCACACGGCGCTTCCGATCGGTGCTGTTTCAGTCTAGCGCCAGCAGACAGTCATGGATTCCCAAGAATTACAGATTCCACATCGATAACATAAGGTCAAAGCCGAAAACAATCACGTATGCTCGCAAGCCGGACGGGCGATACCGGATCTATGACTACAACAAAGAGGTAACTGCATGAAATTCCCAAGATCGATCCGAGTATTCGGTGACAAGGCTTTTCGAGGGGCATGCCCCAAAGAACTCGCGGAGCAGCGCACGGCCATTAAGGAGATACGGGAGCGGTGGCCAGACACTCTGGGGCGGCTCGTCGTGCATCCGCGCAATGAGGGCAAGCGAGACTACCGCCAGCATACCCGCGAGTACCTGGACGGGCTCACGGCCGGCGCAAGCGACATCGTCATCCCTGGGAGTCCTTCGCTGGTGATCGAGCTGAAGCGTAAGGACCATACGCAGTCCCGACTGAGCGACAAAGAGCTTGACTATCTACTCGCCGCCAAGAGTGCTGGGAGCTATGCAGTGATTGCCCTCGGGTGGGAAGCGGCCATTGAGGCTGTCGACGATCTTCTGTGTTATGAGGAATACGTTGAGGATGATGATACCCTCATGTAGAATGGTCTAGTTCGTTTCATGCCTCAACCCTCCCTCGCCGCACCCGCCAGTGCGGCTTTTTTTTGCCTTTTAGAAAATATCCAGAATAGGTGTTGACACGATAGCATGCATATCGTAAAGTATAGCCACGGTGACAAACCAACCGGATCAAACCCAAAACAGAGTCAGACATGAGCATAGAAAACACCATTTCGACGGACCTCAAGGCGGCAGTGGCAGACGCTGCAACCCCACCTGTCGGAGCATGGCGCGTAGAAACCGAAGGCGACGACATCTACTTGATCTGGGAATGCAAAGAGGCCGATTGGCCCGAAGATGCATACGGCGATGAGCCTTGGACCGTGTGGGGCGGCGATGAAATCATCAAGGCTTCTTTCATTGGCGAGCAGGATGATGCGCAGGATGATGCAGGAAGCAGCTCGGACGGCGGACTGATAACCCACTGGGCGTGCTGGTCACGCCCCTAGCAACCAACCGGCGCCGATATAGGCGCCTCCACAACAACCGAAGAGGCAATCATGAACATCTCCCAAATCCGAGACACGACCGAAATCCACGAACACGAGATCGAGGAGGCGAAAGACGCAGGTCTCCTGGTTCATACCGAGATCGAATACGAATTCGGCGGAAGGCAGGTCAAGCGACACTTCGCGGCCCATCCGCATTTCGTAATCAACTACGTCGAAAACGGCGGCCTCTGGAGCTGCATGAGCTAAAGGGGAATGTAAGGTGACAAATCTAAAACACCCCCTGAGCTATTTCGTCGGACTCGACGGCATGGGTCGCCCGGACCTCGCAGCAAAAGCGGCCGCAAGCGATGGTCGCCAAGTGATCGCCCTGCACTATGCCAAAAAGGCCGGCATGGCTCCTCAGCAGGCATTCTCCGAACACAAGAACAGGTGGATAAGATGAAGAAATCTCTCACGGAGCACATGATTGGCGAGTACTGCGTCGTGCGTACCGAAAGCGCGGGAGTCCACGCGGGATTCCTGAGCGGCCACGACAAGCAAGAGTGCATCCTGAGCGACACCCGTAGGATCTACTACTGGGATGGGGCAGCAAGCCTCAGTCAGCTTGCCAGGGATGGCGTAAATGCCCCGGAAAACTGCAAATTCTCAGTACCCCTGCCTGCGATCTTTCTTGCTGGGGTAATCGAGATAATCCCATGCACGGCCGGTGCCGAGAGGAACATCCGAGCCGTTCCTGAATGGAAAGCCAGCGGCAGTGGCGGATTCGGAAGCGGAAGCGGAAGCGGCGGCGGCAGTGCCAACGGCAGCGGGACCGGGGACGGTTACGGCAGCGGCGGCGGCTACTACGGGGCAGACGGTGAAGGCAAAGGCCACGGTGATGGTGGCGGAAATGAATAAATGCGCAATTGAACACGACCTTGCCGCCTATGACCAGCGGCAGTCATGCGCCGAGCAAGCCGAGGCAAAGTCAGCGTGGCTACTCGATCAGTTCTACAAAATGGATATCGACGACCTGATCTGGCAGCTTGAGCAATGCAACCAGGGCGGAACAGCTGTATCGCGCCAAAAGGTCAAGCAACTGGTCAACAAGATCGAGGAATCGCTCAAGGAAATTGCGGAGATCATGTCGTCATGAACATCACAGAGACTTTCCAAGCCAACGCCCTCGCGGAGGAGATAGAGGAATACGCACGCGAGATCAACCCGGTTGTCATGGAAGGCCAACGGGCAATCTATCTGATGGCCAAGGTCAGATGGGCGCTCAACGAACTCGGTTCAACCGTCAACATGCAGGTGAAGACCAAATGATCATTAAGCGATTTCAGCAAGGGTCGGACGAATGGATCGATGCGCGGGTTGGCCGGGTCACGATGTCCCACGCGAAGGAGTTATTGACCGGCGGGTCAGGTGTGACTCGCCACAATTACCTCCTCGATGTTTGCAGCGAGCGCTTGACGGGTCGCCAGGTTGAGCAGGTCAGTACATGGGACATGGAACGCGGAATACTGCTCGAGCCTTTCGCGCTCGAAGCCTATCAGATGCAGACCGGGAGCGAAATAGACACCATCGGGCTCGCCTACCTCGACGAAAGCGAAAAGATCAGCGCCAGTCCTGATGGACTGACCGGCTCGGGAGGCAATGGGGGCGTCGAGATCAAATGCCCACGACCTCGCAATCATATGCGCTACCTGGACAGTGCCACAGCCATGAAGCAATACATGGGGCAAGTGCAAGGCAACATGTGGATTTTCGGTGCTGAATATTGGGACTTCGTGTCATTCTGCCCCGAGTTTTCCGCGTGCCCTCTGCATATCCAGCGGATCGAGCGGGACGACGACATGATCGAGAAGATCAAAATGGCCGCCCTCGATGGGGTTGAGACGGTCGACGCCATGGAACACGCGATACGGCGCAACCCAAGGGCAGACTGGATGGACGCGATTTGTTCAGAGGCAATCGTGGCGGTGGATGCATATCTGAATGATGGTGAGGTGGAGCTATGAAAGAGCAAGATTTCGATTTTGGGGACACGATTGCCCCGAAGAGTGACCAGCTCAACGCCGACGATTTGATCACTGGCCAGGTCATTGTGAAGGTCACGGATGTCTCGCGTGGCACGCCTGACCAGCCCATCTCGATCCACATCGAAGGACGCCAGCCATACAAGCCCTGCCTGTCCATGCGCCGCGTAATCATTGCGGCATGGGGCAAAAACGGAAAGTCATGGATTGGCGAGCGGCTTGCACTCTACGCCGAACCGGAAGTTACCTGGGGAGGGGCCAAGGTCGGCGGGATCAGGATCAAAAGCATGTCGGGCATCGACAAACCGATCACGCTGATGCTGACCTACAAGCGGGGCAAACGCTCGCCTTTTACGGTGCAGCCCCTTCCGGACGAGCCCGTCTCATATCCCCAGGACCTGTTCGAAAAGAACATAAATTCATGGGCGGACATGGTCATTGCCGGGGAGCTTACGGTCGAGCAGATCACCGAGAAGGCCGGACAACGCGCGCCGCTGACAGACGCGCAAATCGAAACGTTGAACGAGATGACAAAATGAAATACGCACTGAAGAGGCAGCGCGAGATGCTGGCCGCCGAGAAGCTTGCCAGGGTACGTCGCGAGATCGATGCCATGAAGGCGATCGAGAAGACGGCGGATGAGCTGCGGCTCAAAGGCAAAATTGAGGAAAAGGTGACGAAATGAAAGAACTGATATCGATGGAACTCCAGGCAATCCAGCTGTTCCAGACTGGCGGGACAGAAGACCTGATCCACAAGATCGAGGTCGAAGCGAGAAGTGTCCTGCCTGATGTGACGACGCCAAAAGGACGAAAGGCGATAGCCAGCAATGCTGCCAAGGTCGCACGAAGCAAGACTTACCTTGACGGACTCGGAAAAGAACTGGTGTCCGGTCTCAAGGCTCAGGCGAAGGCCGTAGACGAAGAGCGGCGCAACATGCGGTGCAGACTCGACACGCTAAAGGCCGAAGTCCGCCAGCCGCTGACCGATTTTGAGAGCCGCGAGAAGGATCGCGTAGCCGGTCTTCAGACACGTGTTGCTGAATCGTTCGCAATCCACGATACGTCGACTCTGGAGACAATCGATGCGCAAATCGCGAGGATTACTGCGGTTCCTATCGATGGTACCTGGGAGGAGTTTAAGGCCACTGCCGAGCGGGCACAACATTCGGCCCTGACAAAACTGACAGCGGCGAGAAATGAGGAGCTGAAGCGGATCTCCGAAGCGGAGCAGCGCAAGGCAGCAGAGGAAAAGGCCCGCGAAGAGCGCGAGGAGCGGATCCGGGCAAAGGCCAAGGCCGATGCAAAGGCCGAAGCGGAGAGACAGGCAAAGGCCGAAGCGGAGACTGCGCGGCGCGCGGCAGATGCCAAAGCCGCAGCAGATAGAGTTAAGCAAGAGCGTAAAATCTTCGAAGCGCAAAAGAAGGCGAAGGACGCCGAAAAAGAAGCGGCTCGGGTAAAAGCTGAGGCACAGCAGAAGGTTCGGGACGCGCAGGAAAAGGCAAGGATTGCCGAGCAGGAATGGCTCGCGAAAGCGGCGAAGGAGAGGGCGAAGGAGGAAGCCGCCAAGAAGAACCGCGAAGTGCAGGCACGAGTGCACAACGAAATGGCGAAGGCAATCTCAGATGCCACTGGCGTTGATTGCGGTGTTGCCCGCAAAGTCGTCAAGGCCATTGCGAAAGGACATGTCCCGCACGTGCAGGTCAACTACTCCTAACCAGTACGGCCATGGACGGCCGCAAAGATAAGGTGACACTTATGGCAAAGAAAAACTTTATTGCAAGAAAAGAATATCCGCTGAGCAGATCGCGCAAGATCAAGATCGAGCGGGTTTATCAGGTCGGTCAAGAAATCTCTGGCGTTAAGGTCCTGGAAGTATTTCCAGAAGAACCAGAGCGCTTTTCGGAATACAGGATAAAAAATCTGTGTTGCGGATCAGAAGGGACTGTGCAGCACAAGACTCTTTATTATCGGTCCAGGAAAGGGGTTACGCTGTGCCGATCGTGCTCGCACAAACTCACCCTGCACAACCGATGGGGATACACCGCGCCACCTCCAAAACGAAAGGCTTTCGATAAGGCTCCTGCATGGCCCCCCCCGAGCAATAACATCCACCCGAGCGAAGGCCAGGACGCAACGCCTGCAGACTTCATGATCGACGTGGCAACCGAGCAATTACGGCTTTTGACGATTAGGGGGGAATAATGATCATCGCCACAAAACCTGCGGAGAAAAGGGCTCTCGCAAAAGCACTGGAGCTTCATGACCCCGAGACGATGGCGGCAATCAAGCTGCTGTCGGTCGCAATCGGTGGAACGAAATCAGTTCTCTATGAAAATGACTCGCCGGACAAACAGGACAAGATAGAGAGGGATTTCACGCTGTTCTAGGCCGCAACTCGCTCGGTGTCATACGGCGCCGAGCGGGAACAGAAGACCATCCCCGTAATTGTACGGTAGTCCGTCCGTAACAAACCAATCCCCAGGAGATCTCGCGTAGTACCCTGCCCCTGCGTAATAGCTAGCCCTCGAATCGACCGACACGCCAACCGGCGACATACCACCGACATAAAAAAACTGGCTCCAATCACCAATTGGAAGCGACTGTGATTGATTCGGCGACACCAAAACAGCCGTGTCGTTGATATCGTCAATTGGTATGATTGTCTCGGATGTCGGCGGGTTTTCTGATGTCGGACCCATGCCGCAGCCGGGGTCTCCCCCTGCCCAGTATCCGCCGCGGCTATCAAACCGCATCTTGAAGTTGTCGACAACAGATCCGTCCCACGTCCACTCGCCTCCAGTTGAAAGCGATTTTGCGACATTGGTCTCGGTAAAGTCCCAGGTGTAACTCTGTTCCGACCCGGTGACGCGGCTATGCGTGACGCTGTACACCGCCTCTGGATCATTCGTGATAATCAGTGGGCGTTCGAGCGAGAATAGATTCTGAGTGCGGATGTTTTCTGTCTCTAGCGCCCGGACCAGATCGTATGTAAACAGTCCATAAACGTTGTGTTTTTTCCGGTCGCAGGTTGGTTCTGCTTCGTACCATCCAGCTTTCCAACATCCCAGCGGGATTTCGCAGAACCATGTTGACGCCGCGTCGACCTCGTACCAGATCCCTTCAAGCTGGCCAAGCACCTTCGTCCCAATATTGCTGGTCGAAAATGTCTTGCTCTTCGTTGTGCCGCTGTCGAATGTGCCGCTTGCTGGGGTGACACCGGCAACATACGGCCCGCCATAAGTGAGCGTGCTCACGTCGACATAAGACTTTGACCCGCCCCCGCCCCCGCAAGTATAAATCGGCCCGTAGTCTCCAGTATTCGTGTCGTCTACCGACTCATAGACCATGTTGTACCGAGCCATTTCTTCCTTATCGTCGCTCCAGAAGCAATACAGGGGCACGTCCGCAATAGGTGTCGCCGGGTCGCCAATCATGTTTGGCGGATGATCAAGGAAATCGTACTGAGTTCCGTCGGCTGATGGATACCAGACTGGCCCTTGATTTGTCAGCATTGCCCAGTCAGTGGGACCCTCTTGGATCGCCGGGTTGACGCTAAGCACTCCATTATTTAGCGCAAATTCCAGGTGAGCGTGGATTGCGTGCCAGCGATATGTCCCGGTCGGTGACCCGACTGTAGTCACGCCATGCGTTACGATGCTGGCCTTTGTCACGTCCTCTAGAGGAGTGCCGAACCGCTGCCGAGTGTATGCCCATCCGTGAGCAATTTCATGAGCATTCTTCTCCCAGATAGGACCAAGTTCGGTCGGTCCTGCTATCTGCACGCCTGCCCCAACAGTCATCCCTCGCATTACCCATGAGTCATATAGGCGTCGCGTGTTGTCGTCCAGGGAGATAGATCCTCGGTGATGTGCGTTCAGCCATTCGAGTATTGACTGCGACTCGGGGGCAAGAAGCATCGGCCTGGCTATAACGTAACTGTCGTCAAGCGATGCGCGAATGAGCCAATACTGATATGTGTCGAGGGTCGCGTCCCAGAGACGGAACAGTCCATCTTCGCCTGGACGAAGCGGGTCGGCTGAACCGAACACAACGGCCGGGTCGAGGTTCCCACCAAGCACGACCTGAATTAATAGACGCAGCAGTCCAGTATAGGCGTTAGGCTGGAGCGATTTCGAGATAGGCCACATGTTGTCCCACTGGTCCTGATCCGTCCACACCTGGCTTTTGTACGGATATGCCAGCCAGTAGCTTGCGCTTGTCGTCCAGTACAGATCGCCCGACTGTGACTTGGCCAGTCCGCCAATCAGGTATTGGTTCGGAGGGGCACTTGGCGGTGCTGTGCCTGCGCTTGTCAGGTATGCCCTTGTCCAGTCGGTAGAGTAGACATCTACTGGGACAGACTGCGGAGGGGCCGTCTGCCACATCATCCCGTGCTCAAGGATCAGATCCGAGTCGATCAGAAGGTCAGGCCCACTAAATTGAATGCCGGTGCCGATGGTTGGCGGGAACCCGGATCTTGACTTGGGCGACCTGGCCGATTGATACGGCGGGTACAGCAGAGACTCGATGGCAGATTGCTGACCATTGGCCGCCCGCCGGCGAACCTCGGCGTTCGCCCATGCTTGAAGGTCTCGGCGAAAGCTCATGATTGATCCGGGAGCGGCTGGACTGTCATGCCGGTCGATATCAGCGGAAGAATTCCTGAACGGATAGGCGCCGGGTCACGCTTCAGCTTAAGGCGACGCTGCCGAGCATAGGCGATCCGGTTTAGCTCCCGCGAGATTTTGCTGTTGTTGCTCATGTAATTGAAAAAGTATCATCCGGAATTGCAACGTTGTATGTTGCAGCGGTAGTAGCCGCCAGCTCATTCACGGCTTCATCCTCGACGCCAACAGTACCCACCCGGAACTCGCCACCGGGATATATCTGGTCCTCGGTGGGGATATCAGGTGGCGTGAAGATCCCGCGCGAGTTGATAATCCAGCCGGTCCAGGTGTCGCCGTTCGGCGGGTAGTCAGGCGAGTCAAGTCTGTTGCCGACGTGATTATTCAGAATTGTATTTGTTGCCGGCGCTTGATGCTGCGGCGAAGTGTCCGGCCGCGCGGGTGGCGCAAGGGTATCTCCGGTGCCTCCAGCTCCACGGGTAATCGCCAGCGTGATCCGCATGGACGGAGTGTTGCGGTCCAGGTTGAACGCAAGAGACTGAACCTTGCCCTTTGCATTCAATGTCCCGCTTTGGAGCACGACACCACTCAGCTCGATGGTGCTCGCCAGTGTGATCGCCGGGTTGATATCAGCGACGAATGTCAAGGTGTTGCGGTGCCTCTCCCAGATTGTGGTCATGGCTGACTGCAAGGAGCACTGAATATCATTCGCCAGGGTAGCGGTGTCGTCCTGGTTCTCGAAGCGGTCACCGTTCGAATCAGCGGTCCATCCGGATTGATACCCAGCCGCGTCAGTGAATGAGTCGCCATCAACGGGTGTATCCCGGCCGGCCGCACGGGTGCGCGTGACTGTTCCATACCGAGCAATCGATGCTGACGACTGGACCGTAAGCGTATAGTCCTCCCCTATTGGCTGAGCAAAGTTCTTATATAGATCCAATGACGCGACGGTGACGATCATCGTTTCAAGGCTGTGCTCCTCGGACAGGTCATAGACGATCACGCCATTGTCGCAGCTCGCGAAATATGGATTCCCGTCATAGTCCTCCCGGAGCAACGCCCATCCAGTCCCGAGAACAGCGCTGCGGATCGGATCCACCAGAGGAAGCTCGAATGAATCCTGTCCGGCCGCCGTGTACCACTCGCACCAAGTCGTGTGTCCGGCTGGGTTGTTGAATGCGAACGAATAGGCGTAAGAGTGCAGCCGAGATAGCCATCTCGTGAAGCCATAGCCGTAAGATATCTCGACGCTATTGACCTGGTCGTCGGCCGCACGTTCGACATAAGCATTCGAAGGGATGCTGTGGATATTGTCGCCGGTCAAAACGAAATCGGGCGTTGCCTTGGCCGCCCAGTCAACCAGCTGCATGACTCCAGCCGCGTCGAAGTGGACCTCGGCTGGCACTGTTGACAGGCAATCCTGCGTGTACTTCCATCGGTCTTCGCTGTTTCCGAATACAGCATCTGAGTAGACCGAGTCAGTGATGAAGTCGAGGACTTCCTGGTCGGTCAACTGGCGAAAGTGTTCTTGTATTTCGTTGCTGCTCTGGATCTCGTAATTGCCTGTCGCGATGTCGTACGTTGACCGGGTCACCTTTCCAAGATGGACAGGTGTCAGCGCGCCGGCGCCGACCGAAATCAGCACTTCAACAGATTGTCCACGGAAGTCTTCGGCCACGGCCGGGCGAAATGTGAAGGACGCCAGCCCTGAGCCGCTTTCAGTAGCTTCGGTTGTCGGCGCGTTGATGATCATGGACGTAACGTCAACGGCGTTGAGCATGACCTGCAATGACCAAATCATGACAGCGTTTCCCGAAGCGTCAGGTTGAAGGTGTGCTGAGCGCTCGGCTGGTTGTAGGTCTCAACAGGCGTGAACGGGACGACCTTGACAATCAGCGGGGTGCCCTCGGGGTCAAGCGGGTCACGTAATTCTGCGGTCCAGTAGTCAGCCGATCGGTCAAGCGCTTCCAAGCCGGTTGCGGCCCTGCCCTGTGCCGAGAACTGCCACGTGCGGCGGCGGAACAGCTCCCATCGCCGAGCGCGGCCTGTGAGATATTCGATCTCGCCGTACCCCGTGTTTGTGTCGTCGCCTGTTATGGTGTGGTGCCTGGTCGCGCATGCCGGCACAACGACGGTCAGGACACCATCATCAATAGCTAATACTACTGGCGTTCTTGTGCTCATGTTTCATCGTGTCCAGATTGGTCTGCGGTTTGCTGCAGCACGTTTGTTTGTTCTGTCGCCATTATCGGCTGGACTGTCACCGTGAAGTTCTCGGCATTCAACGCGTCCTGTATAAGCTTCGGCATTTGCGCAAGCCCTTCAGGATCGACGATAGGCTTGAATGTAACACTCGGCACCGCATCTGAATCAGAGACACCACCACGCTCTTCGTAATACCTGACCCGGTAGTCCGAAGCACCAGCGGCGGACATGTCCTGTATGGCTAACTTCATACGGTCGCGAGCATCCTCGACAGCCTTTGCATTATCATCTTGAAGCGCCGAAATTAAATCGTGCTCGGCTTGCCAGTATGCACCCTCGGCTTTTACGGTCTCCCTTGTCGAACTGACGCGTTCAGCATTTGCCGTTGTGACCGCCCGTGTCCGCTCTGTTGATGTTTCCTTTACAGTAGCTGCGATCTCAGAGGCCGCCTGTTTTTCCATGAGACGCTCCCGTCGGGACTGCCCGATGATCGCCTCGCGCTTCCGCAGAAGCTTGTCGTATTCAAGAGTTATCGCCATGAGGTCTTTTGCCCTGCGTTGTTCATTCACACGCAGGGGCCATATTGCCGACCTGTTTACGACGTCCTGAATCTTTTCCTCCATGTCGATTATTTCCGCAGTGACCTTGTTCAACTCTGGGATGCGCGTCAATCCATCCTTCACGTAATCGATCCCGGTATTAAAAACCGAGATCATTGTCTGCCACCCAGACGTTGCGGATATCAGAAACGATTTGAATTTCGAATCCATCGTCTGGGTCAGCTCAGTCCATTGAGTCTCAAGCTCGGCCGCCTGCCTAATCCCATCCTCCTCCATGACTCGGCCAAGCTCCATCATCCTTTTTGTTGTTGCCGAAATGCTTCCGTCCATAGTGGCCAGCGTTTGCCCGAGCTTGACACCTTCGGTATCGAATGCCGCCATAGACACGCGGGCGCGCTCGCCTGCATTCTCTATCCCTTGAAGAGCCGCAGCGAATTCCTCCAGAACTGCCTCGGTCGTTTTGAAATTCCCCTGCGTGTCTGTCAGTTGGATGTTGTATTTCTCGAATTCCTTCGACAGTACGCCAGTGCCTTGTTGTGCTTCTGCAAGTCTTCTTGCGAATCGCTGCAGCGCAGTGTCGGTTGCCTGCGTAGACAGACCGAACTTCTCAGCCTCAAGACGAAGTGTCTGAACCTTCTCTACAGACTGACCGACGCGATCAGCAGCGTTGACCAGATTATCTGCCCACTGGGTTGTTTCTCTCAGTTGATTTGCAAGGCCAGCACCACCTACTATCGCGCCAAGCCCAAACAGGCCGCCAAACTTAGAGGAAATGCCAGACAGAGTTGCGCCAAGGGATGCGGCCGTTCCCTTTACCTTGGCAACGGCGCGGTCAAACTGCTCGGTAGCTGCGCCGAACGAAACAAGAATGTCTGGCTTTTTCATCTAGATCTCGACCTTGCCGTATCCGCTTTCCCCGGCATCCTTTTTCGCTTGGACCCAATTGGCCTCGAAGCGCAACGGGATCGGACGCGGATCCGTGTCTTCATTCGGCGCGAGAAGATCCATTGCCCCGGACTGAAGCACAGAGGTATTCCAAAGCGTGTAGCGTTGCCGGGTGCAATCACCCGCGCGGTTCTTCACGATCAGCACAAGCTCGTACTCATCGTTCTCTAGGCCGCCAATATCCACCCGCTGCTGGTCGGCATACGTGTAGGAGCAGAAGACCGGGCCAGTCATCGGCTGAAGGATTTTGATCACACCGCCGGCAAGATCGTACTCGGAATAGGCTACGTCTACGTCTACACCAACCGCGTTATCGGTGACTGTCAGTGCCGAGACTCCTTTCTCGGGGAGCACAAGATAATCGCCAGCAGCAAGCGCGCCTGCATGGGTCAACCCGCCGGCCGCACTCGCAACTGTCGCCTCGGGACCGGCCACGGCCAACGCGACATTCGACGCTGACCAGTCGCGGACCTCGCCCTCAATCGTCGGCTGCGACCCGATGCTGTCTCGGTAGGCCACTACGGGACCGCAGTCCTGGTTCGAATAGACCGGCTCGACCTCTTCACCGATGCTGTAGTTGGCGTTCCAGACTTCGACAAGCGGACGATACGGGCCAGGCACGCCAGCAGTCAGCTTGGAAATCATTATGAGGCCTCGGGGGACCATGAATTGTGCGGGGATCATTTGGCTCTCCTATCTGTCAAGTATGACGAAAAAGTTTATGGTGACTGTCGGCTCGGTGTACTTTGATCCGGGGTCCCGCGCGTCGCCGAGAGACGCGGAAACATTCAGCGAGCAGATGGGACCCGGAGGAAAATTGTCGGGGGCAAAGACCTTGATCACGTTCTCGATCATATCCAAGCTTGTCTCGACCGGTGATGCTCCGACATTGGTGGCTGTCCGCACGGCCCACTCGGTAGTGACACTTGCGCGCATCCGGTCGCCGTAGTCCTCGACCTCTATGGCAAGCGTGCTTTGGTTCAATGCGCATGACGGCGACGCCGGATCTACGCCGGGCTCTTCCTGGTCGACGAAAACAGTAAGACCTGGGATTGTCCGCATCATGTCCGCCACTTGGTCGAGGCTGTCTTTGATTACGCTCATACCTCAAATACCTCAAAGTAGGTAGGGCTCGCGGTGCCCTTGGCAACGATCACGGACAGCCCATTTGCCAGTGTCCCCCTGAGCACGTAAGGACCAGACCAGTTTGCAGTTGATCCGGTCCCGTTCGACAGCGCGAGGTAGACCGAACTTCCGGCCGCATCGTCGGTGACCGTGTCAAGATCGAAGGTGGTTACTGCGGCGCCTGACGTCATGGACAGCATGCCCGCGCCCGTCTGCAGATCGAGTAGGAACGCGCTAACGTCCTGCCCTGCCCCGTTCGTGTAGGCGATGCGCAGCTCGGTTGTTACGTCCGACTTCAGTGCATCGGTTGTGAACTCGCCGGGCAGAACTGCCTCAAGCGCACGCCCCGAGTAAAGCCAAGATCCCAGATCCGTTTCTGTCGGGACTCCTGTCGACCTGGCCACCATTCGAATGTTGGTATTCGTCTGGATGACTTGCGACAGCAAAGACTGATTCGAATACAGCGCAGAACTCCCCGCTGTAACCAGATGAGAGAACCATGCTGCAGGCCCCGTCCAGACTCCGGGCACTGCTGCATCCTCAAGCTGGAATCCGATGTCGACGGTTGCCGCTGCTTGTCCGCTGTTTTCTATAACGAGCGAGTAGCGCGCCGAGTCGCCGATGGCGAAGGCTTGCGTTGTCGGAAAATCCGGAGCAATGCCCAGGGCGGTTACAACCCATGTCGCACCATCCGAGACGATTGGGACATCGGTCGCGTCAGTTGCCTTCACGGTGTATGCAGGGGGCACGGGAGGAACCGCAGTGATTGTGGCATAGTCGCCCTCGACCGCAGAGATAACCAGCGTGCCGCCTACCTCGGATCCGGGGAAGAACATCCGGATTTGCGGAGCAGCAATCATAACGGACTGCCCTGCGACTACCAGGTCCCTGTCCAGGTCGGACTCTTCAGATGGCGACGGAGCGGACGAACCGACTATCCCGAAAGCAGGACCAGAAGACAGCGCGAAATTTGTCAGCGACCCTATCTGACCCTCAACCGGGTCAGTCGCTCGAATAGCGTAACTGTTCATGTCCATGTCCCGCATCATCGCCCGCGCGGGGTTTACGATAGAGTACTGACCGACCGCCGTGGCATATGCCCATAGCGGCGCGTCTGGTGTCGCGTCTGGCACCCAGTACCATCGCCCGGTGACCAGACCATCGGCGGCCGCCAGGTCAAGGAAATCAGCGAGCAATATGGTCAGCGGAAACCTATCGTCGGAACCAGTGGGAACTTCGTCCGGACCATCGCCGAAATTCTTGTTGTACGCCGTCCGAGTGATGAACTGCTGAGACATATCAGACCTTTGCGAACACCAGCTTTCGGCCGCCCGGATTGTCCGGGTCTGGCAGTACCTTGACGCCAGGGACGAAGGCCATAGCTTCGGAGATGACGGAGATCCCCTGGTTGTCGCGCTGCAGGATCGAATCCTTCACTATGCAACCGGCTGGGGTCTGCATGGCGCGAGTAACTTTCGCCCACTTCTCCGCGTCGCTATAGACCATTCCAAGCAGCTCGAACATGTCGCCATTGCCGATCACAACGGCGTCTGGAGTGTCCTGAATCAGTTCAGCGACATCGGCATAGGTTAGTGGTGATTGCATTCGATCTCTCTATTGTTGGGCGCCTGCCGCTTGATCCGGGATGCTCTCCAAACACAGACTAAATGAATGGTCCCACGGCAGGCATTGAAAGGGCGCCCGCTTACCGCACTGCGATGTACGGGCGCAGTGCAGCGCCTCTGGGTGACACAGTGACTGAAGCGGGCATTGAACTAAACCTCCACGATGCGCACGGTTGTCCCGCGCGGGACGGTTACGGTGATCTCATTTTCCGGAGCAGGCACTTCTTCGTCCTCGCCTATTTCAATTCGGATGGCAACATCGTCTCTAATTACGTCGTTGAGTTCGTACCAGGTTTCGTCCATGAAGGTGACCGCAGATACGTCCCACTTCCCACTTTGCTTCACACCGTGGATGCTCTGGATTTCGCAGTGAGATGCAAGATGCTGCTTGTCTGGCGTGATGGAATATCCGCTGCATAGGAACGCGCACAAAGCAATTGCCGTCTCCCACTGCGACTCAGTGATTGGATACTTGCCAAACGTTCCGCCCTCCTTCGAACCAGCCATAGCGCAGAACGCGACGCCGATGTTCTTCGTATTGAACTGCGATGTGTGCGCGGCATAACTAGACTTGGTGCTGTCCTGGTCGGCAACGCTGTATTTTCCCTCCCAGACGACGCCATCACCATCTATCAGAAAATGGTAATGCTCGGCATCCAGACTCGAAGGGGTGTAGCTTCCACCCGTCCAGTGCAGAGTGATCCGCTGCGGGTTGCCGTTGAAGTCGAACTGATCGTAGCTAAACTTGTTCATTCTGAGATATCCCGATAGTCGAGGATGAAGATCAGGATGGCCCCGGCCACCTGCTTTTGAATCATGAAGATCGTTGCTGGTACATCAACAACATCTGCTTGCTGTCGCCGGATAAAGTCGATGTAGTACCGCAGCGGATCAAGGTCTTCATCCACGAAGACTTCGGACTCGGCAATATACCGAGCGCCACTCGCTGACGCAGGCTCCATTGCTGCAAAGTCAGCGATACGGTACTTGGTGCCGAGTCCTTGGATAGTGGCGGAATAGGTCATGCCGGCCAAGCTCATTCCATCCTTGTACTCGGTCAGCATTCCCTCAGCAGTGGCTCCCGCGTAATTGTCCAGCGTCCGACAGACGACGCCCGGCGGCAGATCCAAGCCTTCCACTGCGACCGGCTCAAGGTCGCTATCAAGGGCGATCTCTATGGGTGGGAGTTCTTCTGATACGCACTCGGTAACGATCCCGCGCACTAGGTCTCTTATGACTACATCATCCTGCCCTACTGAGGATGCCTCCATCGGATAGGCCATAACATTGTTCGCCGCGAGAATCATTGCGGCAGACAGACATGCGGTGATAAGGGCCATCGTTGTTGCTCGGCAGAAAAAGGTTTTCATCAGATCCTCTCCCGCGTGAAGTATCCGCCAATGAAATCGCCAACTACCGCAATGGCGGCGACGATAGCGCCGGCCGCTTCTACAGAGAGGGGCTCGTCGATTCCCGCCATATTCCAGATTACGATCAGCAGGGTAGCCATCGCGCCGGATGCGCCACCAACAACAGCGCCGCCCATGACCTTGCGCGTCGGACGCTTGTCAGGCTGGTCTACCAGGATTTCTCCAGCGATGCTGGTATATTTTTCGAATACTGAGGATTTCAAATGTGTCACCATTGGGTTAGCTTCCTGCTATGAATTAGCCGCCAGCATCATGCTGGAAGCGCGTTGACTCTTTAGCCCTAGCTCGGTCTAAGTTAACAACTTCATCGGAACCGCGCCGAGTCAGCATGTTGGCAAGCGTCTCGGCTCGTTCCGAATAAACACGAATCTCTTCTGTCGGTATTACCTGAATTGCCTGCAACACCTGAATGTTCATCTCTGCCACACGATGCCGAACATTGACTTCCATGTCTTTAATCTCTGATTCGAGTTTTGCTTCAAGCTTGTCGAACCGCTTGGTATGCCGAGCTTCCAGTGCGTCTTGCTGTTTTCTGATAGAGGCGTATATAACGCCAACCATGCCGGCGGTCATACCAAATACTATCAGCGCTATTGTGTCAGGAGTCATTTGTGCGTCACCACTCGTCGTGCTACCGGGGACTGCGATAGTTCATCCAGTCTATCACGGTTTGAATTGACAGTTTGCTTGTACCGTAATGCCTCAATCACATGGTATTCGAGATTGTCTTTCAGTTCTTCTACTGCGACCTGGCACATATCGGTCCGTTCTTTCTGTGCCGAGAATTCAACAAACAGCGCGACAGCAACAAACAACGCGGCAAACGTAAGCAAGGCGTTTCCGATATTAAACATTTTGTCTATCACCTTCATTTGTTATTCGGATATCTTGTCGATTGCCGCTTCAGGAATATCCTTGAAATTCCATTGGCATGTAACGCCGCCCCACACCTGGCAAACGATGTCCAGCCAGTTCCCCCATACGTGATAGACCGACTTTGGTGCTGACACTTCTGCGCATACTCCGGGGCATTCCGTACTATCCGAAATGCCAGTTATAGATGACGTTGCTACCTTTTTGCTGTGCTTGCCCTTGTCGATTGGCTCGCATGTCACTTTGGAGCAAGCGCTAACGAATACCGGACCTTTTGCATATGCCAGTTCATCCACGCAAGATGTAATTACCAGCTCGGCGAACAGGATTACCCCGAGCGCTCTCCAAGGATGTTCTATTGCCATGCCCATACGACATCACCAACTACTGCTTGCACGAAGGGGTTTATCTCGATGTAGTCAGCGCCACCAGCCCAGACTCCAGTGAATGTTGTCTCGGCTGTATCGCCTAACCTTATTGCCTGGCCGGGGATCAAAGCAGCTGCGACTGCTGCATCGGATATCCGGTATACCGTCCCTGCCTGAGCGATTATGGTGGCGCCGGTGTCTACCCACTGGCCGACTGGTGGCGGCTCGTACCCTTGGTCAAATTCCCAGAACAGATAACGGATACCATCAGATCCAATCGGCAGAGTTTGGTGGCCTTCCTGTGCCGACCCTAGAAGCATGGCTATGTGCCAATCTTTCTGATCATCTGGCCTATCTCCATCCCATGAGTCTGTATACCAAACATAGATCGGATTACCAAGGTCATCGGTCTGCCATTCGCTCATCCCCAGCTGTAGTGCGCCAGTAGTCCATAGGTACTGGGTACACTCAGGGTCACTGTAGACTCCAATAGCGCGTGCTGAAGGGTCACGGGTTTCTGCCTTCCCAATAAGCTCGCATCGGAAGCCCCACCCCGTGGATGATGGAGTTGCGGGCGTGCTGAAATACTTATGACGCGCCTCGGCGTCGAACGGGATATCAGGCCCAGGGTAAAGCCTCGCGGGCTCGTAGGTCGCATCAGGATCGCCCAGGACCCTAACAGGTGTGCCTGCCCACCCGTGATACCCGAGCGGACCCGTTGCCTGTCCGGCGTCATTCCCAAGCGGCCGGATCTGGAGATAAAGGTCTTCGTCGGTCGGAGCGACGGGCAGGCCAGTGAACGGGTCTGTAGCGGCAATCAGCGAGTCGCCTGGCAGGGTCGGGTTAGCCGAATGCGTAATATTGAGAACGATATCAGTGCCGAGCATTTGCACCCGAACCAATGCGCGGTATTGGCTCGAAACATATGCCGATGGGGTTGAAGTCAGTATTATGTATTCGTTCATGCGGCCATCCAAGCGTCGACTATCGTCTCGTCTTTCTCATTATAGCGTGCCAGTGCACCGAAATACCCGACCACGCCTGAATTGCGGAACAGGTCAAGCGCACCTTGCAACAGCGTACCATCATATGGACCATCTGCGTGCCATACCCCATCGATGTTTAGCTTCATTGTGCCTGATCCATAGACAACTCCTATCTTATGCGAAGTTGTATCCGCTGATAGAGACTGAGAATTAACACCATCACTCAGTATGATGCTATTACCCGAGTGAGTCAGGAACCCGTCAAGAATATTTGCGACACCAGTAGCATCTGCCTCGACTAACCAAGTCCCCTGCGCATCGTCTTGATTTGCAGCATCAAAGCTTAGATCGCACGCGTCACGCGTCACGGTGGCAGCAGCATCACAATATATCGGCGGCAAATCAATTGCCTCTTCTAACGATGTATCCTCCCATACGCATATCGCATCTATAATATTGAACCCCGTAGCAGCTGCAGACGCCGCATCACCCAAAGCCAATGCTCTTGCAGGGAAAAAATAGCCAGTAAAGCCTCCAGACCCAGAATGCTCTATTACGACTTTCCACCATTCATTATCGTCCAATACTTCTGCACGCAAAAAAGACCCTTGGATTTCCCATACCCAATTGCCAGTTGACACGTCTATTTGAATAACCGATGTTGGCACTGATACTTGAAGCCCAAATATTCCAGTACCTGACTTATGCAACCAGAACACAATGCAATGAGATACCCCAGCCGAAACACCATACCCATGCCGCACGTATTGGATACTTGCATCTGACATGTCCGCTAGATACGACGCGGCATTAGCCTTGCCATCAATACCTATCTGATCGTGTGTGATTGTAACGCCGCCAGTAGGAAGCCAATTTGCTGCTGTAAGGTCCCTACTCTCAGGCATGTGGTTTGTCATTTGTGGGCAATGAAGAAGTCTTGGCTGGTTGTCAGGATCGGTTACCGTGACAACTCGACTGCCGACCTCTCCGCTTACTGCGCCACCTTCATACGCAGGTTCACCGCCCGCGAATGAATTATAGACACGGTTTGCATCAGGCGATTCAATCTGATAAACGCGAGCCTCTGCAAGCAGACCAACGCCAGTCTCAACGCCAGTCATTACTCCATCAATTGGCACATTTCCAACAAAGGCAGGGTTTCCCGGAAAGATAGATCCGCCGCACTTTGCCAAGTTTCCAAAGATCTTGGATAATCCAAGGATCTCGCAGAACTCGGTCGACAGCGCATCACTGTTTACCATCGCGTGCTGAAGTGCTGTCTTGAAAATCATGCGGACCTCAATACGATATGCCACATAGAGCCGACTGGCTCCCAGGTGTCGACAGTGTAAGAGTCGCCATCGACATCAAGCGCGTCGCCCTGCTGAGGTTCGTCGGGGTATTCTGCCCAGTCAATGTTCGCTCGGTCGCGTAGTTCGTATGCCCCGAAGTCATCTACCACCTGAGATCGATAGGTCATGACCGGGGTAACTGGTACGGGATCGGTATTGCCAGGAAGGATAGGGGTGTACGTCCCTGTTGAGCCGAACTCGGCGGCCATAATAGCTGCGGACTCGTCAAGTTCGGCGCGGCTCATCTTATGTCGCCCCTTATGTCGCCCCGTTGTCGTTGTCGGACACCAGAATGACCTCGGCTTTCGCGTCGCCCGATGTGAGCGCCTCGGCCATAATGCCCAGAGCATCGCCCACTAGAGCAGTCACAACGCCAGCAGCGAAATTGACTTTAGTTCCGGCAGCGATGGTTTCGGCCGCCGCCGGTAGCGAAAATCGCCCGGCACGGTAACATACGCCAGAAGCAGTGTTCGCAATGTCGACAGCAGCGACCACGACGGTATCACCCGCCTTGAAAGCCTGACCTGACACGACATCAGACCCGGTTGCATTGACGGCAACGATTCGTGTGCCGTCATCGATAGGACCAGTATTAGACATAATTTCCTCGATAGATAAATTGGGTTATCGCCGTCCTTGGCGGTTGATTCTGCTGTTACGCACCAGGATTCATCACAGCGCCACGCCACCCGACGGCACCAACTCCGTGGGGGTATTCCACTTTCCATTTCAGGCCGGAACTGTTGAAATCCTCTTCCATCACCACGGTCGGCTCGCGCTGCCCGTTCAGGAACACGACCTCAATGATGGGGGCGATATCCGGATTGGCGAACATGAACCAGGGAACACGCTCAGCCATCACTGACGTTGCGATATTCGTGAACGTGCCTGCCATCGGGTTTGCGTTCGGGAACAGACCATCGAAAGGAAGGCCAGTAGCCAGCGCGGTGCCGGGAGCCTGGGTGATATCAGTCGTCGAAGAGTTGATAACTTTCAACACTGACTGACGCCAGCGGTGAGCAACGGCAGCGTATGGCATCAGATCCAGATACTGCACGGTCGGACTCGGATCGTCCTTGGCGGCCGGCGCGGTCTGCTCGGCCATCAACGCACCCATCTGGTCCACGGAATCGATGGTAGGGTCGCCGATCGGGGCATTGGTGTCGTCCACCAAGTTACCGTGTGCAGCCGAGAACAGGGCATTTCCATCGGCCATCGTGGGATTTGCGGCCAGCAGCGCCCAGACCTTACGCTCGACGGTGCGCTGACCAGCCATACCGATACCGCGCGCGCGGCTGTCGATGTAGTTGAGATCGTCGTTGATCAGCACATTCGCGGTAATGCCGATGATGTTGCCGATAAGCTTCGCGCTGACACTCTCGGCCTCGCCATCAGGAATGGGCTTCGAGCGGTAATCGCCCCCTTCGTCCTGCTCTTCCAGATCGGACAACAGGCCGGGGGTGATCCGCTTCCACTCGCGAAGATCGCCTACACTGCCGATCTTGCAAAACTGCGGATAGGTGGCAGGGGCAGACTCGAAGCCAGCAAGCACCAGCTTGTGTAACGTATTTTCGAGGATTATAGGGAAATCCGATGTGGTCTGAAGATTCAGAACGCGGGACGCAAGGTCACGGTTCGCCATTCCGTAGGGGTTGTGCCCGGCTTTGACGAGGCAATCCCTGGCCAGATCCATCAGGGTATGACCGCGCCACGGATTCTGGTAGTCAACCTTTTCGCGTCCCATGCGAGACATGGTTGCCATGACCATACCATCGCGCACTTTGTCGCTGGAATCGGCGCCAGCATGTACCCTGGGAATGTCCATCTCACGCATGAGGGGCGAACCGGCATGCGACGACTGGTGACCGGCGGACACCTGGACCGGCTTGTATCCATCCTTGAAAGCACCGGTGATACGACGAAGGGCCTCGGTCTCGCTGCAATTGATATCGCCGAGACAGTCATTCATCAGCGCCAGCATGGGGTCGCCGCGGTCGGTCTCATCGCCGAACGAGAAGTTTCCGTTCTGATCGTAGAACTGCGCGCGGACGGCTTTCTGCCGAGCATGCTCGGCGCGGATGCCTTTCTGCTGGCCGCTTTCGGTGGCGGCTTTGTGCTGCGCCATGAAGGTGGGAACCACAGTCTCCTTGGTCGGAGCAGCGGTAGCGGGAGTGACGGACAGCGCCTGGCCGCCGTCAGCGACGTTTTCGATAGTCATAGTTTCCTCGGGGTTAACGGCTGGCGCCGTGGTTGAAAATCTTTCGGGAGGACGATAGCACGCAGCTATATCCATTGATTGGGCTGTGATTGAATCGATCAGACCGAGACGCAGCGCCTCGGGGGCGGGAAACAAATGGTCTTTCCCATCCTTTAGCCAAGCGTCTACCGTCTCTCGGGAGGGGCCATCTTTGCGCGCATATGCTGACGCAATCGCATCCGCATATGAGTCCAGAGTATCGGCGGTTTCCCTGAACTGCGCAGAATTGCCTCGCGCAAGCCTTGGATCTTCAGCCCAAGGCGCATGGACCATCATCATTCCATTTGCCGCCATCGAAGTGACCGGGGCATTCGAGGCAATCGCCGACGCAATGGAATATGCTGATACATTTATGTCCGCAGACAAGCCGGCATCGTGCCGGTTCATAGCCGATAGGATTTTCATCCCACCCGTCACGGACCCGCCAAAGCTGTCTATGACAAGGCGCAGTTCTTTGCCGCTGTTATTCTTGATCCCTGCAACGATATCATCGCAATCAACAGACTCGGGGGCGTCCCACATACCGATATCGCCATATATTTCGATCTCGGCGGTCTTACCTAGAGCCTTTACTTTTACTGTCATGCTGCTTCTTCCTCGGGATCACTGGCGGGAACTGCGGGCTCTTCCGGTTTCGGGCGAACTGCGGGTGCCGGCTCTTCCGGCATTGCATCGTCTGCGTCCCGCTCGGCATCCACCTGGGAAGGCACGCGGCCAAGCTTGCGGATGATACCGGGGCGACTATCCCAGCCCTTGTCCTGATCTTTCTCGTAAGCGTCTCGGTCCTTCACCGGATCGATTACAGGCATTTGAGGGCCATCGATGCGGACGTTCATGATTGTTTTCTTATCGGCACGCTTTAAAGCTCTGGCCGGTAACAACCCCTTCCTGATCATTGACTCAAGGGGCTGTTCATACATCGCCGCACGAGCGAAATCAGATATGAATTTTGACCGATCCATTTCGGTCTTTCGAAATGTGTCAACTACTTCCAGCCTTTGCGCGGCATAGGACGAATCAAATACCTGCATGATCTGGCTGAAACCGACGCGGCAGCAAGCGGCAACGTGACGAACATCCTCGCGTACGAACTCGACCGCGTTCTGGTTCGGATGCTGCGGGTCATGAAAATTTACAGTCTCGCCGGGGGCAAGGCCGTCAATCATCTGTAGGCGTTCGAACATCCACGATCGCGAGGGCTCGATGGTTTCGCCGGTTTCTGAATCTGTCGGAAACGGCTCCATGTCGATCGCACGATTGACCGACATAAAAAGGTCAGCGCTAGCCCTGGCCGCAAGCCTATGGGACTGTTGGAATTCGCCAATATCAGCGATGCGAAAAATCACTCGTGCGAACAGGGTAACGCCTCGGGTCTGGACCGGCCGGGACGTGCGCTTCAAATGCCACATATCCTTTGCAGGCACGCGGATAGTGTTTTTCCATCCGGCCATGCCAACACCGTATTCATTCGGGTTGACGTGATATGCGACCGGCATACCCCAGGCATCCTTCTGTACGGATTGAATGATGGTAGCGCCTTCGTACAGGCCAGTCCCGTCAAGCGGAAGCCAATCGTTTTCCAGGATCTGGACCCGATAGTCTAGATTGGAGTCGCCCCGGTTCATCATGACTCGGCGCACGAACGCCTCTCCGTCAACGTCCCATGTCTGCCAGACCATTCGCTCAAGCTCTTGCCGGGTATACTCGCCGGTAACGTCGACGTTTTTGCTCCACTGCTCGTGCTCGTGACGGATCGCGTCATTCAGCTCGGGAATCAGTTTGCCGGCTTTGTCCTTCACCAAGGGCTCATAGGTGAGTCCGGAGCATAGGCCATTTGTGAGACGTGCATCGATCACAGCGCCAGCAATACTGGAATTGTCTGCGAGCTGTCTGGCCCATCGGCGAAGCGTCGGACCGGATACCGACGATTCGACATCGGCCGGCTGACTTTGCGGCGGAGGCATATGGTATGGACTTGGACGCCCGGCCTCATACCTCGCTGTGATTTTTTCTGGTGCGCCCATTTACCACCCTCGGAAAGCGGGGTTGTAGATCCCTCGGCGCACTTGCGAGCGAAAGCCGCCTTGCTGTTGCTTCAGAAGGTAGTCACGCTGCTTGGTCAACGCATCAAAATCGTACTCGTGCATCCTTCCATCCTGATCTACTGTTTTTGTTCGACCAGTAGACAGGATGGCATTGATACGTGCAATTTCTGCGGAGTAATCTGCCATTGGCAACTATTCGGTTATTCCTAATAGTTGCCAATTCTATACGGCTGCATGGCAAATGTCACAGCATAATTCAAAACCGTATTGTGCGTGGAGACCTCGCAGGGGTGCGAGACTGTGCGACTGGCGTTCGGTTTGGTGCAGGGGCAACCTTCTTCGGTGCAATCTCGCGCGACACGTCCGGATTTGCTAAAAGGAATGCCGCCATCGCCATCTTCCGGCAATCGAGCGCTTCATTGCGCTTTTGCAGAAGGATCCACTCACGGCTTGCCCGACCGTGGACGTACCGGGTAACAAGCTTCTCGGCGGTCAACTGCTGGAAATAGTCCTCGCCATACGTGTCTGGAAAATGACAGAACCCCGGACCAGGCTTTGTGACCTTCAACCGCTTCATCACTGTCAGCTTTGCCTCGAAATCGCCAAGCAACTCTGGGCGGTACTTGGTCAGTTTCTGCCGGCGCAATCGCTTGCGTCGATTGTGCTCCATCTCAATAAAAGGCTTGCCTTCACCTGAGACACCTTTGAAACCGAACGCATGGCGATTACCAAGACGCTTCAGAAATGTCTCGACTCGCTTCGACATAAAGCCGTGATCGATCCCGATAGCCGACAACCTCATTGGCACACCAGACTCATGCAACCATGAATCTTCTAGATACGGCAGTAGTTGCTCCATCCAGTCTTCATCCTGCGATAGATCGCCCGGAATGATCTCGTAAGCAATCGACCATGACTCTTCCCCATCTGCGCCCCAGCCTACGATTTCCAGCTCCCAGCGATTGCCCTGCCCATCTAATCCAGCCGTGAGACAGCGAACGGCCTGCGGTACCTCGGCGGCATACTCCTCCCGGCGGTTGTACAGATCCTGGTACCTGAGTTCTTCGCCGGGCTCCACCCATGCCTGCCCCAGGACAGTATTGACGAATGTCTTATGGGTCTCAGGGTTGGCCCTGTCTCGAATGAATCTGGCCGCAAGCTTCGGCGGGGATGTGTTCGGGGAAACCACGTATCCAGCCCACGTGGAAAACCCTACCCTACCCTCGAACCCTGGGAGAAACTTGTATCGCCGGTCGATGTATTCCCAATGCTCCCCACGCCAGAAACACTCGCGCATCATTGAGTCATGGTGCTCCTGCTCGATAGCGCACCCGCAACTGGGGCAGACATACGTTGCGGTAGCCGGCTTTCCCTTCTGCCAGGACACCCAACTGATCGGTATCTGCTCGCCCCTGAGGATGATTTCGTGATTGGGCTCGTGGAACTGGCGAACATGCTCACCGCCACAGTGCGGGCAAACCAGGAATGGATATCCAACACTGGACTCTTCGAACAGTTTAACGATCAGCGAGATGTCCTTCTCGGTCGGGGTGCTGCCATTTGCGATAAGGCTGTTCCAATGGTCCTGTACTCGGCTCGCAATCAGTCCCATGACGTTTCCATCAACGCCAGTTGTTGCAGGGTAGCCGTCTATCTCATCGCACATTGCGACACGCGCGGTATATCGCCGGAATCCATCAGGACTATTGGACGCGCGCAATCTCAATGGACCGCCAGGGTATACTTTTAAGTCGATTGTGTTACCGCTAGACCCTTGCTTGGCAGAAGACACGAGCTTGGCCAGAACCGGGTTTGCATCGATTGTGGTCTGTACCTGCTCTTTGCTCCACTCCTCGGCATCCTTGTTTCGCGGCTGAACCATCAGTATCGGACTGGGGTCATGCTTTATATAGTAGGCCATGGCCATCATAAGGATGGACGACCACCCGAACCGACTGGACTTGAGCAGGTTGATCTCCTCAATGTCGGGCTCGGAGAACGCATCGAGCACTGCCCGTTGCGGCTCCCTGGTCTCCCACTTGACGCTTCGACCGGAAGCCGTTATCAGGTAGCACTCTTCATCAGCGAACTGGCTCGCCGTCATCTCCTTCGGGGGCTCGAGCACTCCCATCAATTCGGTCCAGTGCCGATTCAACCGCGTCCGGTAGCCTTGCTGTAGACAGTCTTTTAAGAAGATTTCTGTTTCCGTCGAGAATTGCATTGATCACGCCTTTATCAAGATTCGGGAATTTGCCCGCAATTTCCGCATGCTGTCCCAGAAGGCCAGCACGGATTATTGTAAAGCTCGACTGAATGACCTCGGCGGCTAGGTCGAACGGCATCAGCTCGCCGCGCTCCTCGGCGTATCGGTCTCGCTCACGGTTGCCCTTGTACCAGGTCAGACGGTCGGCCGGACTCATCTCCTCTGGGTCAGCTGACTGGGGCTCCACGGTCCCAGTGAACCGCCACTTGGCGACCTCGAGCAGGTCGAACAGCCACGGCTTGCCAACTCCGCCCCCCTTCTTGACTACCGGGCAATTTCTTCGAATCCACATATCCAGAGTTGGGGGCGATATGCCGAACCATGAACAAACCTCAGATTTGTTCGCTTGCCTCGCCAAGGGGATCTCCCCAGGGGGTGCCTTTCTCCCACTGCCTGTCGCAGCCATCACTACACTCCTATATATCCAATTGGATTTGCGCCTGCGCCGCATCTATCCGGTCGCAAGCGACATCGAAGTACCGCCTATCTATTTCAATCCCGATAAACCGGCGGCCAGTCTGCATTGCTGCAACTCCAGTTGTACCGCTCCCCATGTATGGGTCAAGCACAAGACCATCGTCAGGAACCTTTGCCATTTTCATGCACCATTCCATTAAGCCAACTGGTTTTTGTGTTGGGTGATCCCTTGCAGCGCCCATAAGACTAGTGTCATCCCTAAAATAAACGCCAATCCCGCCTTTCATCCATGCAATCTCTGCATCGCTCATGAACATACTGTGGGTGATGCGCTTCGCCCAAATCAACGTTGTTCCTACTGGTAAACGTTGAGCGAAATGATTGCTCCCGAATAGCACAACGCGAGGATATGACAGCCAAGGAGAAGGATCGAACGGCTTATCGTCCCCGTGAATTTTGCCCCATTTCTTCCCTCCGCGCTTATTCCCGCCGCGCGTAAAGCGTCTTGTGTCAGTGTTGCAATTCATCCCATAAGGCGGGTCACTGATCACGGCATCGGCCTCAAGTTCCACAAGCAACTCTTGGCAGTCGCCGTACCAGAGATCCGCGCGGCCTATCGTTACCTTTTCCATGCATGCCCCCATTTTGTAAACTGGACTGGTCGGTCCAGTTTGTATCGCCGTGATAGACATGAGAGCTGGCC
>Ga0209037_1000058_pt1 | contig 33520 bp, 26 predicted proteins | sample SaaInl25SG_5_DNA_FD_188225 | JGI IMG/M metagenome (GOLD analysis project Ga0209037, IMG submission 188225) | Marine microbial communities from expanding oxygen minimum zones in the Saanich Inlet - ESP_125SG_5_DNA (SPAdes) (version 2) | ecosystem: Environmental > Aquatic > Marine > Intertidal...
ACCGAGACCGGCACCGCAACAACCCCAAACTGACATGAATCTCTCCCTCCTCCCTCTTCTCTTCGGGCGCGCCTTCCTGATCGGGATTCTGCTTGTTGCGGGGCCCAAGCTTCGGGCCCAGACATGGAAGGCCACGTCAGCTTCGGTCCGGGCCGGTGTCGCAGACGAGCGCGCCACCATGGGTGCTTCGTCCTGGACCAGTGGACTCGAGCTGCGCAACGTCGGACCTTCGGTCATGAGCGGCCGAGTCGTGGACGTGGCAGTCGTGGAGGACACGATGTACGTGGCGTACGCCACAGGTGGGCTCTGGAAGAGCATCAATCACGGGACGACGTTTGAACCTCTTTTGGAGGAGACCTGCATGCTTGGCGCCGTCGCCGCGCACCCCTCGGGACGCGTCGTCGTCGGCTCCGGCGAAGTGAATTCGTCGCGCAGCTCGTATGCGGGGGACGGGGTGTACGTCAGCGACGACCACGGCGCGACGTGGCGCCACACGGGGCTCGAAGGCAGCCACCACATTGGTCGGGTGATCTTGGACCCAAGCAACCCCGACCGGATGTGGGTGGCAGCGTTGGGCGAATTGTACTCGGCCAATCGAGGCGGAGCGGTGTACCGCTCCGAAGACGGAGGCCAAACGTGGCAAAGCGTCCTGACGGTACCCCGAGGGGCGAGCAAAGGCGAGTTCGTGGGGTTCGTGGACCTCGCCGCTGATGCGACCGACCCCAACCACCTCTTTGCGGCCTCGTGGGACCGGACACGCCGTGCACATGACTTTCAAGAGGCGGGGCCTGGAACAGCGATTTACGAGACCACCGACGGTGGAGATACGTGGAAACGCATTTCCCGTGGCAACGGCTTTCCAGACGGCAAGCATGCGGGACGCGTCGGGTTGACCTACCACAGCGAAAGCGGGACCCTGTTTGCCCTCCTGGACAACCAAGGGGACCGACCTGTGAGCGACGAAGAGGCCCGGGCCGACACGCTGCTGAAAGCCGATGCGTTCGTGAACATGGATGCGGAGGCGTTTGGGGAACTGCCCAACAAGGAACTGCAAGCGTTCTTGGAGGCCGAGGGCTTTGACGAGGCGGACAGCGCTTCTTCAGTCAAAGCTCGCGTGGCGCAGGGAGAGCTCAAACCTCGGGCACTGTACGACTATTTGACGGACGGCAACCGCGCCCTTTTCGAAACGGAAATCGTGGGGGCCGAGGTGCACCGTTACCGCGTGCCTGGGAGAAGCACCCCCGGAAATGGCGGCGGTGCGCGCGCCACGCTGAGCCAATTGGCGCAAGAACAAAAGGAACCCGAACCAACCCAGGGCGTTTGGGAGCGCACGCACGAAGACTACCTCGACGACGTGTGCTACACCTACGGGTACTACTTCGGCACCGTCTCCGTCGATCCGTCCGACGCAGCCACGATGTACATCGCCGGAGTGCCGCTGCTGAAGTCCACCGACGGAGGCGCCACGTTTGAATCCATCGGCTCACCCAACGTGCACGTGGACCACCACAAGGTCTGGGTGGATCCCCGCAATGGGAACCACCTCATCAACGGCAACGACGGCGGCATCAACGTCTCCTGGGATGGAGGGCAATCCTGGGTCAAATGCAACAGCCCCTCCGTGGGGCAGTTCTACGCCATCGAAGTGGACCAAGCCGAGCCGTACCGCATCTATGGAGGACTCCAAGACAACGGCACCTGGGTCGGCAACAACACCCACAGCGAAAGCGTGGGATGGCATCAAAGCGGGCATCATGGGTTTGAATCCCTTGGCGGAGGAGACGGCATGCAAATTGAAGTGGATGTGCGCTCCAACGACGTCGTGTACACAGGCTACCAGTTTGGGTGGTACATGCGCACCGACCGAACCACGGGAGAAATCGCCGGACTTCACCCCTCTCACAAGCTGGGCGAAACACCCCTGCGTTGGAATTGGCAAACGCCCATCCTGTTGAGCAAACACCAGCAAGACGTGTTCTACATGGGCTCCAACCGCGTTCACCGCTCCTTGAACCGCGGGGATGACTTTGAAGTCCTCAGTGGCGACTTGACGCGCGGCGGCAAACCTGGCAACGTGCCCTTTGGGACTTTGACGACGATGGCCGAGCACCCCACGCGGTTTGGGCAACTCGCCGTTGGAAGCGACGACGGCCTCGTCCACGTGACACTCGACGGAGGCCACTCGTGGAACGCAGTGAAGCTTCCGTTGACCACCCAACTCGGGAAAGGCAACGACGCCAAGCACCTGTGGGTGAGCGAGGTGATGTGGTCGTGCCACGACGACGATTTGCTCGTGGTTGCCTTGAATGGGTACAGGCACGACTGCCAGGATGCGTTTGTGTTTGCCACGCGAGACTTGGGAAAGACTTGGTCTGCTTGGGGCCCAAAACTCCCGCACGAACCCGTCAATGCGCTGATCGAATGCCAAGATCGCGCGGGCTGGTGGGTCGTCGGTACGGACGGTGGGGCCTACTTGACCACCGACGAGGGCACCACTTTTTCCACCTTGCACCGCGACCTGCCACGCGTACCCGTGCACGACCTTGCCCTTCAAGAACGCGAAAACGAGCTGGTGATTGGCACCCACGGGCGCGGCATCTACGTGCTGGACCTCGACCCCTTGTTGTCCCGTGAGGGAGGGCCCAGCACCTGGAACGAAGAGCCACTGACCTTCGAGTCAGAAAACCTCGAAATCACGCACAGCGAACGGTGGGGTCAGCGAGGCTGGGCATGGTCCGAACCTCGAGAGCCTGCCGTGGAAGCGTGGGTTTGGTCGTCCACCGAAGGCCGAGCTCGGCTGGAGCTCCGTTTCATTCCGACGGCGCCTGTTGCGCCAGACTCCAAGGCAACCAAAGGTGGTGGCGCAACGGCCATCCTCAACCAGCTTCAACAGGCCAACGGATTGGTGGTGGACGCCGGGGAGCTCGACCTCATGAAGGGCCTTCAGCGCATCGAGATTCCGTTGAAGCGAGGCAAGGGTTACGTTGAACCCGGAAGCTACACGGTGGCGCTTGTCACTTTGCCCGAGGCGGGCGAAACGCGTCGCGAAGCGACCACCTCCCTCGAGGTGATTTCACAGGATTAATTCTCGGCGAAGCGAACGGCGTCGGGCACGCCGCACACCGGGATGGGGATCATCTTGTGCCGGTTGGCACGATGGTGACGACGGTAGGTGGCCAGCACTTCCCGCTGACGCCAAGGCAAGGTCTCCTCGGCAGCGGCCAGAGCATCCTCCGTGTCGCCAGCATGCTCAGCCTCCCAAGCCATGGCCCACTCCAACTCGGGGTACGTAGCGCCGAGTTGATCTTCGTCGGTGCGGTCGTCCCCCCAAAGGCCGTCGGTTGGCGCGGCCTGCTGGATGGCATCAATCACCCCAAGATGTGCCGCCAACGCAAACACCTCCGTCTTGTTCAAGTCGGCGATGGGCGAGACATCCACGCCCCCGTCTCCGTATTTGGTGTAAAACCCCACCCCAAAATCCTCCACCTTGTTTCCCGTTCCCGCAACGAGGGCGCGCGAGCGTTGCCCAAGCGCGTACAAGGTGGTCATCCGAAGCCGAGCTCGCGAATTGGCCATAGCCAGACCGCCGCTCGCGTCAGGACCGTCGGGGAGCGCCTGACTGAACACGTCATACACTTCAGTCAGGGACACTGTTGAGCGCCGCACAAGGGGATGCCGCGCGCACAAGGAGTCGATGTGCTCCGCCGCACGGGAAATTTGATCTTGCGCCTGGTGAATGGGCATCTCTACGCATGTGGTTGGTGCTCCCGTCATGGCGCAAAGCGTGGATGTCACGGCGGAATCAATCCCCCCAGACACGCCAACCACCCAACCGTCCATTCCTGAGTTCTTCAAGTAGTCTTGAAGCCAAGCAACAATGTGTTTGGCAACGGCGTCAGAAGCAAATGTGAAATGGACCATGGATCGATTCGTGGTTGCAAGTTGCAACACCCCGACTTAACGAAGGTTCATCACAGGTTAGAAGACCACGCCCAAGGTCAAGGCCATGAAGCTGTCGTGCCCCATCATCTTCGTGGTCAATGGGCCGTTCTCCGCAAAACGCGGCACCCCAGAAGCGTCCACTTTCACCACGGTTTGGTCTTTGTGAGTGGAAAACAGGCTGTTGTTGTACGTCAGCCCAACCATCAAGGCGGTGGTTCCCGCGATGCGACGCTCAAACCCGATCCCCACAATCATGGAGGCGCGGAAGAGGCTGGCGTAGTCGCCGGAGATTTGGTCTTCCGAAGGAACCACGGGGTTGTCCACCGGCACCCAAACGTCGTCGGCACGCTCAAACCCCACGTAACGAACCTCGTTCGCTTCACGTCGCGTGTTCAACCCGATGCCGCCTCCGAATTTGCCGTAATACGTCGTGTACCCAATTTCCTTCGTTCGGAGCTTGAATGTCAGCGGCAACTCCACGTATTGGTTGTTGAAGTTTCGCGTCACGCGGCTCATCGTGGAATCGGTGGTCGGCTCCCAATATTGAACGGTGCTCCCCGTGCGAAACACATGCAAACCCGTTCCAAAAGCATAGGTCTCGGCAAACAAAATGTCCGCCATGAATTGGTAGCCAAAATGCGCGCGTCCCCCGTCGGTGGTGTGCTCAAAATCCCGGGAATTCATCCAAGCGACATTGGGGTCTAGCGCCAACCCCATGCGAAAGCCCTGCGTTTGGGCGTGGGCTGACAGGGATAGCGACAGGGACAACCCCAACGCCAGGCCAAGCAACCACGCGAAGTGCCATCCACCGGCGAGAATCCCGCCGTCGTTGTTCATCTTTGTCATCGTCTGCAGCGATTTGTTCAAATCTAACGTTCGGTTCATGCGTCCTGCCCTCCCTTCCTGCAAGTTGTTCCACGGCCCAATGTGGGTTGCGGCCTTGGCGCTCTTGGTGGGCTGTGACGGAGGTCGACCGCCTGTGGACATCGCGGGGGAAACCCTGCCTGCCCACCACCGTGAGGTGAACTGGATGGAGGTGCTGGACAACTTGCCTCGTGACAAGAACCGAGCCAAACAACGTGACCACCTGTTCGAGGCGGATTCGGCGTTTTGGGTGGAGTGGTGCGAAGCCATGCTTCAGCTCGGCCCCGCCAGCGACACTTTGACGGTCGACAACTTGAACCTTTTCTTGGAGGAAATGGCACCCATGCTCGCAGCCATTGACACCACATCAGGAGCTCCAGAAAGGATCACGGAGCAATCCCAGAAATTGCGCGACGCTCTGAGAAGGCTGGCGGTGATGAACCCGTCTGCTGACCTGCCCAACGTCGTCTGGATGCCTTCCGGATTCAACTTCGCCGTGTACCCCGGCGACGGGTGGCTCGGGATCGGACTGGACTGGTTCATGGGGAGCAATCACCCCATGCACGCGGAATTGCCTCCCTCGCGTTTTCCCGCGTACCGCCTGGCGCGGATGCGTCCCGACCGGATGGCGACGGAAGCCCTGAAAGGCTGGCTTCTCGTCGCGCACCAGGACCGCATCCCGCCCTCGCCTCGAACCGTCGACATGTGGTTGTATTGGGGCAAAATCATGCACCTGACTGCCCGCTGTTTTCCCGAGGCTTCGCCTGCGGAATTGATGAACTGGACCGAAGAAGAATGGGCCTGGGCTGTGGCTCACGAACGGTCGGCATGGGCGGAAATGCAACCCCAGGACCGGATGTTTGCGACGTCCCCGCGCGACGTGATGCGCTGGTTCCAAGAAGGACCATTCACCCGAGTGGGACAAATCCCGCAAGAGAGCCCGGACCGGCTCGGGGCGTTCTTGGGATGGCGCGCCGTCGAGGCGGCGCTGGAGGCGCATCCGGAGTGGACGGACCTGGACGTCTTGGAACTTGACGAACCACAGCCGGTGCTGCGGTCGTACCGGCCGTAGGGTCGTACTTTTGGCCCCATGTCCACTTCCCGCATCACCATCGACGTCACCACCGACGAGAACCACGTCCCTGTCGCCATGGAATGGACCGCTGAAGACGGCGGCATCCAAAACCAAAACGCGTCCGCCATGGCCCTGTCCATGTGGAACCCCAAGGAATTTTCGGCAATGCGCATGGACTTGTGGACCAAGGACATGAGCGTGGAGGAAATGCGGTCGTTCGTGGTGCAAACGATGATGACTTTGGCCGACACCTACGAACGCGCCACGTCCGACAAGGACCACGCCAAAGCCATTCGCGGCTTCACGGAAGAGCTCGCCAAGCGCATTGGCGTCTTGGAAGGGTGAACGAAAGCGGAGAGGCCTGGAGGCTTAGCCCTCGTAGAGGGAGTTGGTCGACGCGATAAAACGGAGCACCTCTTCGCGCCCCTCCGACGTGTTCCCACTGGTCACAAACGTCGGTGGCATCTTGTGCCATTGCTGGAGCATCACCTGCTCGTAAGCGGGAAGAAAAGCGGCCCGCTCGGACTTGTTGAGCTTGTCGACCTTGGTGAAGACGAGCACAAAGGGCAGGCCCGCTTCGCCCATCCAGGCCATGAATTCGAGGTCGACTTTTTGAGCGGGAATGCGGGAATCAACCAACATCATCACGCACATGAGGTTGGTGCGGGTGTTGAGGTAGTCCCTGGTCACCTTCATCCACTTTACCCGGTCCGTCTTGCTGACTTTCGCGTACCCAAACCCCGGCAAGTCCACCAGGTACCACGTGTCGTCCACGTCAAAATGGTTGATGAGCTGGGTCTTGCCTGGGGTGCTGGACGTCTTGGCCAAGCTGTTGCGTCCCGCGAGCATGTTGAGCAAGGAGCTCTTCCCGACGTTGGATCGGCCGATGAAGGCATATTCCGGACGGTCAGGCTTGGGGCACTCGGAAGGTTGCGCGCTGCTTTTCACAAAGGTCGCTTCGCGCAGCTCCCAAGCGTCGCCAGACCCGGGTTTGGTCGCTTCTTCCATGTCGGATTCCAAAGTCACGCGATTCCTTTCGTCGCGTACCAATCGGACAAAATCCGGTTGAACTCCTCCGGATGCTCCATCATGGGCGCGTGCCCGCATTCTTCAATCCAAAACAAGTCCGCGTTGGGAAAGCCCGACTCGAATTCCTGGGCCACCTCCGGCGGAGTGATGATGTCGTTTCTCCCCCAAATCAAGCAAACAGGAACGTCCATGGAAGCCAAGTCCTTGGCCATGTTGTGACGAATGGCCGACTTGGCGATGCTGAGGATGCGGAGGACCTTGTTGCGATCGTTCACCGCTTCAAAGCACTCGTCCACCAACTCAGGTGTCGCGTGCTTGGGGTCGTGGAAAGTCACAGCCACTTTTTCCTTGATGTAATTCTTGTCCTCTCGGCGAGGAAAGCTGGACCCAAACGCGTTTTCGTACAACCCGCTGCTCGCCGTCAAGGTGAGTGACGCCACTCGACTCAAGTTGTCGCGGGTGTAAATCAACCCCACGTGACCGCCGAGGCTGTTGCCGAGCAAGTGCACTTTCTCGAGACCGAGCTCATCGAGGAAACCCGCAATATGCTTGGCCAGGTTTTTCGCATTGGTCTCGAGCATAGGCAGCTCGTAAATCGGCAACATCGGGGTGATGACCCGGAAGGTCTTGCTGAAGTGCGCGCGCACCTCGGCGAAGTTGCTCAGCGCCCCAAAGAGCCCGTGGAGCAACACGAGCGGCGTGCCTTGCCCCTCTTCCACATAGCGGTAGGGGCCGCGTTCGAGAATCGTCGAATCCATGAGGTCAAAAATGCACCCCACGACGCGCCCTTTTCCACCCGATTGGCGCAGGCATCCACGTCCGGTTGTTCACATCCCCTGTGAATATCGTGTTGACAGCGAAAACACCCCACTTTCCCCCACCCCTCGGCAAGCCTTGATTTTCCTAGGGATTTTCCAGATGAACCCTCAAACTTTATCCACAAAGTGGGAGAAAGTGTCAACGAGTGGGAGAAAGTGGGAAATCAATCGTACTTTTGATTTGGCGAAAACGCACCCATGCTCAACCTGCTCGGAGAACACCCCTGTCGCATCGACGCCAAAGGCCGTCTGATGTTCCCTGCCAAACTGCGGAAGCAGTTGGACGGGGTGATTCATCACGGCCTCGTGGTGAACCGCGACATCTTCGAGGGTTGCTTGGTGCTGTACCCCAAGCCCGAATGGGACAAGGTGAATGCTGAAATGGCGCGCTTGAGCCGGTACAACCGGAAGCACCAGCTGTTTCAGCGGAAGTTCATGAAGGGCGCCACCCACGTTGACCTGGACGGATCGGGCCGCATCAACCTGCCCTCCGCCCTGCTCGCTTACGCCGGCATCGACCCCAAGGATGCCAAGGAAGTGATCGTCTCCGGACTGGGAGAGAAAGTGGAAATCTGGAACCAGGATGCGTACAACAAGCAAGTCATCCAAGACGAGGACAACCTCGACTTTGGCGACTTGGCGGAAGACGTGCGCAAGGACCTCGACGGCACCGACGCAGAATGACCGCATCCTACCACGTCCCCGTCATGCTGGATGCCTCCCTCGAGGCGCTCAACCTCGGCGGCGACGGTGGGGAACGGGATGGGAACTGGATGGACGCAACGTTTGGCGGGGGTGGGCACAGCCGGGCCATCTTGGCGAAGCTTGGGCCCGGCGGGAAGTTGTTTGGGTTTGATCAAGACCCGGATGCCGCCGCCAATGCGCTCGACGACGAACGGTTTACGTTGGTGGCGGCCAACTTCCGGTTTGCGCCGCAATTTTTGCGGGCGCACCAGGGATTGCCCTTGGATGGGTTGCTCGCCGACTTAGGCGTGAGCTCCCACCAATTCGACACGGCCGAGCGCGGGTTTTCGCTGCGCCACGACGGCCCTCTTGACATGCGCATGAATCCGGAAACGGGTGAGCCCGCCAGCGCGTGGCTCGCTCGGGCGGAGGTCTCGGAAATGACCCAAGTCTTCCGCCGTTACGGAGAACTCAACCGGCCTGACAAGCTGGCGTACCGCATTGCCGCGGCGCGGGAAGAAGCCTCACTGAACACCACCCACGACCTGATTCGCGTGCTGTCCCCGTCCGCACCCCGCGGCAAGGAGAACAAGTTCTACGCGAAGATTTTTCAAGCCATCCGCATCCACATCAACGACGAGCTGGGCGCCCTGGAAGACCTGTTGACGCAGGCTGTGGGCATGTTGAAGCCGGGTGGACGTTTGGCCGTGATGAGCTACCACAGCCTTGAAGACCGACTGGTCAAGCACTTCATGCGCTCGGGCAATTTTGATGACGACGTCAAGCGCGACATGAAGGGCCAAATCCAAGCACCCTTCCACCCCCTCGTTCGCAAGGCCATCGTCGCCGACGACGCCGAAATGGAAACCAACCCCCGCGCACGAAGCGCGCGCCTTCGCGTGGCGGAACGAACCGAATGGATGCCATGAAGTGGCTCGGATTCCTCAAACGCTCGAAAGGCCAGGTGGAAACGCCGGCCGGCAACCGCACCTTGACACCCGCCGAATTGGCGGCGCGCGAGGCGCAGGCTGAGGCACAAATCGCAAAAGAACAAGCCAATTCCGCCAAAGAGGCAGGGTCCAACAACCCCAACCGGCTAAGAACTTCGGAAGAGTTTCGAACCGAAGCGCGGGACAAAAAAGCGCGGCGAGCCAAGCGACGGGCGGACAACCAAATCGGCGGCTTGATCCGCGAAGTGATCAGTGGAGAAATCCTGGCGCGTGAAGCTTTGGTGCGGCAAGTGCCCTTCCTGTTCTACGGGGCGCTCCTCACCATCCTGTACCTCGCGCTGGGCTACCAGACGGAACGCATCCTGCGGGAGAAGCAAAAGACGCTCGACAAACTCGAAGAAGCGACCGCGGAAGAGAAAACCCTTCGATCTGACTTTGAATCCCAGCTGCAGCAAAGCCGACTGGCCCGATCGATGGCCGAACTCGGATTGGAGCAACCCACCGCACCCCCCATCCTGTTGCCCGCCGACGAATGAACGCCATGCCCAACACCGGACGCATTTGGCTCGTGTTTGTGGGCCTGACCCTGGTGGGGTTGGGCGTCTTTGGCCGCATCATCTACATCCAAACGGTGGAACACGACACGTGGGCCAGCCGGGGGGAGGAATTCTCGACGAGCGTGCGCACCATCGAGCCGTCGAGGGGGCAGATCGTGGCCCGGGACGGAAGCTTGCTCGCCACGAGCGTCCCGGTCTACGACCTCCGCTGGGACGCCAAATGCGAAGGCATGCGCTGGGACATGTACGAGGATCAAATCGACACCCTCTGCCTCGCACTCGCCTCCGCGATCGGCAAATCCCCGGCATACGTCCGTGGCAAATTCGACAACGCCAAGCAGCGTGGCCACCGCGGTGCCCTGATTGGACGCAACATCCCTTTCACCGACTACCAAGAATTGCGAAGCCTCCCGTTTGTCCAGCTGGGGAGGTACAAAAGCGGGCTTGTCTTCGAACGCCGAGAGAACAGGCGGCGGCCGTTTGGCAAGCTCGCTGCGCGCACCGTGGGCATTGACCGGGAACACCAGCGGGTCGGCATCGAACGCGCGTGGAACGACGAACTCGCAGGCGTCGAAGGCCAGCAACTGTCCCGTCGTGTCGCGGGGAACCAATGGATGCCCGTCACGGATGACTACCTGGTCGATCCCGTGGAAGGCATGGACGTGGTCACCACCCTCGACTTGCACCTGCAAGACGTGGCCACGAATGCCCTCGAACAGCAACTCCGTCGCCACGACGCGGCTTGGGGCACGGTCATCGTGTGCGAGGTCAGTACAGGAAACATTCGGGCGATTGCGAACCTCACTCGGCACGAAGTCTCCGAAGACGTGGTTGAATATTGGGAAGATTTCAACCACGCCATTGGCACAGCCGTGGAACCGGGCTCCACATTCAAGCTCGCGACCCTCATGGCGTGCATGGAAGCGGGAATGTTGCCCACCGATTCCGTCGACACAGGCAACGGCGAAATCTTCTTCTACCAGAAGCGGATGCGCGACAGCAACTTCAAGGACGGCGGTCATGGCGAAATCTCCTTGAGCAAGGTGTTCGAAGTGAGCTCCAATGTGGGCTCGGCTCTGTCCGTAAAAAAGACGTTTGAAGAAAAGCCACAAGCGTTTCTCGACGGTTTGAAAGCGCTTGGCGTGGCCGAGAAAACGGGCATACGCTACGTCGGAGAAGCGGACCCCAAGGTCAAAACTTCTGTGAGTGACGCCGGGTGGACCGGCCTGAGCTTGACGCAAATGGCCATCGGGTATGAGGTCACCCAAACCCCACTGCAAACCCTCGCCCTCTACAATGCCGTCGCCAACAACGGACGCATGATGCGCCCCCAACTTGTCCAAGAATTGCGTTCAGCAGGAAAATCCGTGCGGACGTACCAGCCGTTTGTGCTGAACCCAAGGGTGTGCTCACAAAGCACCCTTGTGGCGTGCAAAAAGATGATGGAAGCGGTTTGCGACCCGGAAGGCGAAGGGACAGCCCAACGCTTGTTTGCTGACAAACCCTACACTGTGGCAGGCAAAACGGGAACGGCGCGCATTGCCACCGGACGAGGGTACGAAGAAGGCCGCTACCGTGCCTCGTTTGCGGGCTACTTCCCCGCGGACAACCCCCAGTACTCGTGCGTCGTCGTCATCGCGGACACGAAGAGCGGCAGCTACTACGGAAGCACGATTGCAGCACCGGTGTTCCGCGAAGTGGCGGACCTCATCTACGCCACCGACCCCGCATTCCACACCTTGAGCAAGGGACCTCTTGCGGAAGTCCCATCCATTCCCGCATCCAACGACGGCGCACGCGAGGCACTTGAAACGCTCTATGGAGCCCTCGGCATGAAACACAGCTCAGGACTCGACGTTGACTGGGTCAACGTCACGACGGGCGACGACGCCGCTGAACTCACGCCTCTCGACATCCCCGAGTCCGCTGTGCCCGACGTCCGAGGAATGGGCCTTCGCGACGCCCTCTACCTGCTTGAAAACGCCGGTCTCCGAGTCAACTACGACGGCATAGGAACCGTGAAATCTCAATCCATTGCTCCCGGCACGCCCCTTCGCACGGAGCTCACCACCATCCAACTCCGACTCTCGTGAAATTGCTCTCCGATTTGCTGTACGACGCACGCATCCTCGAGGTGCGGGGAACCACCCATGTGGCGGTGGAGCACGTGGCCGTCGATTCGCGCAAGGTCCAACCCCTCGGTTTGTTCGTGGCCATTCCAGGAACCGTCGTGGACGGGCACGACTACATTGGGAAGGCCATTGAATCTGGAGCGGCTTGTGTGATTTGCGAGCGGATGCCGGACGACGTTCCCGAACACGTCACGGTCGTCCAGGTCAAGTCGAGTGCCGCGGCACTCGGACACGTCGCTGCGGCGTTTCACAACCACCCCTCAAGCGAAATGAAGGTGGTGGCGGTCACAGGAACCAACGGGAAAACCACAACCGTCTCGCTTCTCCATCAGCTGTACCGCTTGCTCGACCGCAAGGTCGGCATGCTGGGCACGGTGGAGAACCGCATTGTCGACCGCGTTCTTCCCGCCACCCACACCACACCTGACGCCCTGAGTTTGCAAGCCCTGTTGCGGGAGATGTCCGACTCGGGATGCACGCATGTGTTTATGGAGGCGAGTTCACACGCCATTGTGCAGGAACGCACCACGGGCACTCACTTCGCTGGGGCGGTCTTCACCAACATCACCCACGACCACCTCGACTACCACGGCGACTTCAATGGCTACATCAAGGCGAAAAAGCAGTTGTTTGACCGCCTCCCAGCCTCCGCGTTTGCTGCGATCAATGCGGACGATCCGCATGCGGAGGACATGGTTGCCGACACGAAGGCGAAGGTGGTCACGATGGCCGTGCAAAGCGTGGCCGACGAGCGCGCACGCCTGATCGAAAACCAAATCACCGGTCTCGTCCTCCACCTCGACGGCCAGGAGTTGTATTCCCAGCTCGTGGGCGGCTTCAACGCCAGCAACCTGCTGGCGGTGTACGTCGTGAGCAAGATGCTCGGGGCCGACAAGATGAACGCCCTGACGCAGATGTCGTTGTTGAAGCCGCCAGCCGGGCGCTTCGAGCGCGTGCCCGCAAGGGACGGCATCACCGCGATTGTGGACTACGCCCACACCCCCGACGCGCTGGACAACGTGCTCAAGACAGTCGCGCATGTGCGGACAGGAGGTGAGAACGTCATCACGGTGGTGGGGTGTGGGGGCGACCGTGACGTCGCGAAGCGCCCGGTGATGGCGCGCAGCGCCGCGAGCGGCTCCGACCGCGTCATCCTGACCAGCGACAACCCGCGGAGCGAAGATCCCGCCGCGATTTTGAGGGACATGGAGCAGGGGCTGGACCCCATCGACAAGCGCAAATGCCTCAGCATCGTGGACCGCCGGGAGGCCATCCGGACGGCCGCAGCGCTGGCCGAGCCAGGAGACATCGTGCTTGTGGCCGGCAAGGGGCACGAAACCTACCAAGAAATCCGGGGCGAACGCATCCCGTTTGACGACCGACTTGAACTGAAAGAAGCCTTCGCTCCCACCACCTGAATCTGACCAATCCAGACCATGCTCTACCACCTCTTCACCACCCTTCGCGAGATGTACGACCTGCCAGGCGCTGGCCTGTTCAGCTTCGTCTCGTTCCGCGCGGGCATGAGTCTCATGACGTCGTTGTTGGTGGGGATTTTGTTTGGGAAGCGCATCATCGAACGCCTGCAACTGAAGCAGGTGGGGGAGATTGTACGGGACCTCGGACTCGAAGGCCAAATGAACAAGCAGGGCACCCCCACCATGGGCGGCCTCATCATTCTCGGCGCCATCCTCCTGCCGACCCTTTTGTTCGCAGACCTCACCAACGTCTACACCCAACTGATGATTCTCAGCACGGTCTGGCTCGGGACCATCGGGTTCATCGACGACTACATCAAGGTCTTCAAGAAAAACAAAGAAGGCCTCGCGGGCCGGTTCAAGGTCATTGGCCAGGTCGGAATGGGTGTGATTTTAGGCGCGGCGATGATTTGGCATCCGGACATCGCCATCAAAGAATTGGCGGCCGACGGCACCTGGACCACGGTTCGGTCCACGGCCACGACCATCCCGTTCATCAAGGACAACCACTTCGACTACGCGTGGCTTTTGTCGTGGCTGGTGGACGATGCCGCACAGTACGTGTGGATCGTGTTCATCCCGCTCGTCATCCTCATCGTCACCGCCGTCAGCAACGGCGCCAACCTCACGGACGGGATTGACGGCTTGGCCACAGGCACCAGCGCCATCATCGGCATGGCACTCGCGGTTCTCGCGTACGTCAGCTCCAACACCGTCATCGCGGACTACCTGAGCATCATGTACATCCCAGGCTCCGAAGAGCTTGTGGTGTTCATCGCGGCGTTTGTCGGGGCGTGCATCGCATTCCTGTGGTACAACGCCTTCCCTGCCCAGGTCTTCATGGGCGACACGGGCTCGCTTGCCCTTGGCGGCATCATTGCCACGTTCGCCATCGCCATCCGCAAGGAACTCTTGATCCCCGTGTTGTGCGGGATTTTCCTCATCGAGAACCTCAGCGTGGTGATTCAAGTGGGGTGGTTCCGCTACACCAAAAAGAAACACGGCGAAGGCCGTCGCGTGTTCCTCATGGCGCCCCTGCACCACCACTATCAGAAACAGAACATGCCGGAATCCAAAATCACCGCGCGGTTTTGGATCGTCGGCATCCTCCTCGCCGTGGTCACCATCGTCACCCTCAAAGTTCGCTAACCCCCACGTTCTGCTCCCCCTGAAACCATGAACCTCACTGACCCCATCCTCGCACTCGGCGCCGGCGAAAGCGGCGTAGGCTCCGCCTTGTTGGCGAAGTCCCTCGGAGCGCGCGCGTTCGTCAGCGACGCGGGCGAAGGGAAAGGACCGGGGGTGGCTGAACTTCAGGCGGCGGGCATCGATTGCGAGGTCGGCGGGCATCGGTTCGAGGCGTGGCCGGAAGTGGCGACCGTGGTGAAGAGCCCTGGAATTCCCGAGAGCGCAGCGGTCGTCAAGGAATGTCGGGAACGCGGTTGGGAGGTCATCAGCGACATCGAATACGCGGCGCGCGCGCACCGGGCGCTTGGCCACGCCAACCCGGTGGTGGCTGTGACCGGGGCGAACGGCAAAACGACGACCACGTCGATGATCGACCACATGCTTCGCCACGAAGGGTGGGACGTCGACTGCGTCGGCAACATCGGGACCAGCTGGTCGCGCCGCTTGGCCGAGCGCGTTTCCCGCAACGAAGGAGCTGCGCAGGCCACCGTGATCGAAGTGAGCAGCTTCCAGCTTGACGGAACGAACACGTTCAGGCCTGACGTGGCGGTGCTGCTCAACATCACGCCCGACCATTTGGACCGTTACGGGTACGAGATGGCGAATTACGCCGCATCCAAGTGGCGCATCACCGCTTCCCAAACCCAAGCGGACCACCTGATTTACAACGCGGACTGCGAATGGACCCAGCGCATGCTGGACCAGCACGGCACGTCCGCCCAACGGCTGCCCCTCAGCGCCGAACGCAACCTCGAAGAGGTGATGCGGGAGGGACGAGGCGGCGGTTTGGACTCCCACGACAATTCACAATTCATCCTCCAACATTTCAATTCTTTTTCAATGACCATTCAAAAACTGGCCATGCAGGGGAAACACAACCTCTTCAACTCCATGGCCGCAGGCATGACTGGCCGCATTCTAGACCTCCGCAAAGAAGGCATTCGCGAGAGCCTGCAAAGCTTTGAGGGCGTCGAGCACCGCCTCGAATTCGTGCAAGAGGTGAACGGCATCACGTTCATCAACGACTCCAAGGCCACCAACGTCAACAGCGTGTGGTACGCTTTGGAATGCGCGACGTCGCCGGTGATTTGGATCGCAGGCGGCATCGACAAAGGCAACGATTACAGCACACTCGTTCCTCTCGTGCGAGACAAAGTCAAACACATGATTTGCCTGGGCAAAAACAACGCCCCCTTGCACGCGGCCTTCGACGACCTTGTTGAAAGCAACTGGGACGTCAGCTCGGCCGAAGAAGCCGTGGCCAAGGCCTACGAGCTCGGCCAACCCGGCGAAACGACCCTGTTGTCGCCCGCGTGTGCGAGCTTTGATTTGTTTGGCAGCTACGAACAGCGCGGACGGGCGTTCAAGGCCGCGGTTCGTCGCCTCTGATCCAGCGAAAGACGGAGATGAACGAACTCCTCGCAGGCATCCGCCAGCGGTTGGAAGGCGACCGCGTGCTTTGGGGCATTGCCCTGGTGCTCACCCTGGCCAGCTTGGTCACGGTGTACAGCGCCATCAGCACGCTGGCCTACAAAGCCGACGGCAACAGCGCCAAGTTCCTGTTCAAGCAGGCCGCGTTGTTGGCGGGCGGATGGGTTGTCATGTTTGGGGTTCACCGCATCCATTTCAAGTACTTCGGGAAACTCGCGAACGTCGTGTTCGCGTTGGCCATCGCGGCGCTGATTTTCACGTTCCTGTTTGGCACGGACATCAACGACGCGCGCCGATGGCTCAAGATTCCCTTCCTCGGCCTGACCGTCCAAACCTCGGACTTTGCCAAACTCGCCCTGGTGCTTTGGGTGGCGCGGCAATTGCAAGTGAGGGCTCCGGTGATCGAGGATTTCTGGCAAGGCCTGATGCCCATTCTCGGGGGCATTGGCTTGGTTTGCGCCCTCATTCTGCCCTCGGACTTTTCCACCGCAGCGATGCTTGCGGCCATCTGTGTCACCATGCTTTTCGTTGGAGGATTGCCATGGAAACACATGTTCCGAATCGCAGGGATGGGCGGCGTGCTCCTCCTCGGGTTGTACGGAATCGGGAAGGCAGCACCGGAGGCGTTGCCGCGCTTCGGCACGTGGGCCAGTCGCATGGAGAGCTTTGTGGGCTTTGCGACCGGACAGGATGGCGGAGCCGCAAGCGATGAAGATTACCAGATTGAATTGGCCCAAATCGCCATCCATCGCGGCGGACTTCTCCCGCACGGACCTGCGTCCGGCACGTCCCGAAACTTCCTGCCCCACCCCTATTCCGACATGATTTTTGCCTTCATCGTGGAGGAATGGGGGGCGATTTTAGGTGGGCTCGGACTTGTGCTCCTGTACCTCGCGCTCCTCTTCCGGGCGTCGCGAACGGCCATCAAATGCGAGTCGGCGTTTGGGCGGAACCTCGTGCTTGGACTCGGGCTCATGATCACCGTGCAAGCCCTGGTCAACATGGGCGTGTCCGTTCGCCTGTTCCCCACCACGGGGCAACCCCTTCCGCTTGTCAGTTACGGTGGCACGTCCCTTCTCTTCACGTGTTTGTCCATCGGCATGATTCTCGCCGTATCCCGTGTTGTTCAAAACGGCGATTCCATCACCTCCCGTACCGCAGGCCCCAACACCCTGAACTGATGGGAATCCTGAACAACGTCATCGTGTCGGGAGGCGGCACAGGAGGCCACATCCACCCCGCTTTGGCCATTGCCGACGAAATCAAACGCCGCAACCCCGATGCCCAAGTCCGGTTCGTGGGCGCCCTCGGTCGGATGGAGATGGACAAAGTTCCGGCTGCGGGCTACGACATCGACGGGTTGTGGATCAGCGGCATCGACCGCTCACTCACCAGCACGCGCAACCTCAGCTTCCCCTTCAAGCTCCTCAGCAGCTTGTGGAAAGCCCGGCGTCTGTTGCGCAAGCACAGGCCCCAAGCCGTCGTCGGCGTGGGTGGATTCGCCAGTGGGCCATTGCTCGACCAGGCCGCGCGTCAGGGGATTCCCACCCTGATCCAGGAACAAAACAGCTTCCCCGGAATCACCAACCGGCTCCTTGCCAAGCGCGTGGACCGCATCTGCGCGGGTCTTCCCGGCCTGGAACGCTGGTTTCCAGCAGACCGCATCGTCCAAACCGGCAACCCACTCCGGGCCCACGTTTGTGAGCTCGCAACCGCCACGGCCAACCAACGACAGGAGGCTTTGGTCCATTGGGGACTCTACGCCGACCGACCTGTCGTGTTTGTCATGGGCGGGAGCCTCGGTGCTCAATCGATGAATGAAGCCGTTCAAGCCATCCTGAGCAAGCAGCCCCGACTTTCCGAGCGTGGGTACCAAATCCTTTGGCAGTGTGGCGCGCGTTACGAATCGGCTTGCCAAGCGTGGCTGAATGCCCATCCGTGTGATGGGGTGGTGTGTTCGGGGTTCATTGATCGGATGGATTTGGCCTACCAAGCCGCGACCGTCATCGCCTCGCGCGCCGGAGCCATGTCGATCGCCGAACTTGCGCTCGTGGGCAAGGCTTCCATCTTGGTGCCGTCGCCCCACGTGGCCGAAGACCACCAAACGCACAACGCACGTAGCCTCACCGAACTTGGTGGGGCCTTGCTCTTGCCTGACTCCGAAGTGCGCGAAAAGCTCGGCAAGCACCTCTCACGCCTTCTTGCCGACCCTTCAGCCTGTGACGCCATGGCGGAAGCCATGCAAGCCGCAGCCCGACCGAATGCCGCCGCGGCTGTGGTGGACGAACTGGAAAAGCTCCTTTCCTGACTCATGGCCGTCGTTCCTACGAAACACGTGTTTTTCTTGGGCCTCGGCGGCATCGGCATGAGTTCGTTGGCCCGTCACCTTCATGCCGCAGGTCATGTTGTTGGTGGGTACGACCTCACCCCCTCGCCCTTGCTCAGGGCCCTTGAACAGGAAGGGATGTCCGTGACCTTTTCTCCAAATTCTGGTGAACTCCCCGAATGGGCTCGCGTTGCTGGCCCTGCCGAGATGACGGTGATATGGACGCCTGCAGTTCCCCGCGATTTGCCCCTCTTTGCGCACTTTGCCAACCAAGGCATCCATCCGATCAAACGCGCCGCACTGCTCGGAGCCATCACAGAAAATCGTCCCACCCTCGCGGTGGCCGGCACCCACGGAAAGACGACCACGTCCAGTTGGCTTGCTGCGATGCTTGCCGCCACGCCCAACGGATGCCACGGCTTTCTCGGTGGCGTGGACCGAGAAACAGGCACCAACTACATCACTCGACCAACCGCCACTTGGCACGTCGTCGAAGCCGACGAATACGACCGAAGTTTTCACCACCTGCACCCCACCCATGCCGCCATCACCAACCTCGAACCAGACCACCTCGACGTGTACGGCACACCCGAGGCGTTCCGCGAAGCCTTTGAGGTCTTTGGCAGCCAGGTTCAACAAACCCTGATCCTTCCCGCCACCTTGGCGTGGCCTGAACCCGGCGAGGCGGAGATTGGGCCGGCGATTGAACGGTTTGCGGTATGCCTCGAAGGGGATCCTGTCCCGGCGGGCGTGAATCACCTCGCCGTGGTTTCGCGAAGCAACGGCGAGATTCGATTCACGCTCGGCCAGCACATAGGCTCGCATCCCAACCCTTCTCAACACGTTGAATTTCAATCCGTACCAGCACTCGCGGGACGACACAACACCGCCAACGCGTTGGTGGCAGCGGCCCTTGCCTGGCACGCCGGTGTGCCCGCCCAAACCTTGGCGGAAGTGGTGTCCAACTTTGGAGGGGTGAGGAGGCGGATGGACGTGCATTTGGACACGCCGAAGTCCGTGTATGTCGACGATTACGCACACCACCCAACCGAACTCGACGCCCTCATTGACACGGTACGAGAGCGTTGGCAAGGTCGTGAGTTGACTCTGATTTTTCAGCCTCATTTGTTCTCCAGGACCCGGGATTTTGGAACGGAATTTGCGCGTGTATTGGGACGCGCGGACCGCGTGTTTGTGCTTCCCATTTACCCCGCCAGGGAAGCCCCCATTGAGGGGGTTGATGCACAATGGCTGTTTGATAACATCTCGGGGACCCACAAGCATCTTTCGACTTCAGATTCCATCTTCGGAGACTTGAAGGCATGTTCTGTCGACGTGTTGGTCACGGCAGGTGCAGGCGACATCGATCGCCTTGTCCCACAAGCCCTCCAGCACATGCAGGACCGCCGGACCTGAAGTCATGATTGCACGCATATTCAGCACCACCCTCGTCCTCGCCGCCCTCGGAGCGGTGTTGGGTTTCGCCTCTCTTGAGGCGAAGGGCCGTCGTGTTTCCAGTGTGGACATTCAAGTCAAGGATGCCTCGACGGCGAGTTTCCTCCACCCCGATCGCATTCAATCCCAACTCGGCACCACCCGACTCGAAGGGGAACTGATGGTCGACGTGGATTTGCAATCCGTGGTCAATCACCTTCAAGCCATGGACCCCTGCGACCACGCCGAAGTCTACCCCACGATGGACGGTGTGTTGCACATCAACGTGTGGCAGCGTCAACCGGTCATGCGCGTCCACGTCCAAGGCGGATCCGATTACTACCTCGACGAGAACGGTCGACGCATGAACCTCGACCCTCACTTCACCCCGCATATTCCCGTGATGCACGTGTCTCGTGAAACCCAAGCCACCATGGGGTATCGGTTTGTCAAAGCCACGCATGGCGACCCGTTTTGGGATTCCCTCACCGACCAGCTGTCCATGAACGGCAACGGTGAATTGGTCCTTCACCCGCGCTTAGCCGGACACGAAATCGTGCTGGGCGACGCCGAAGACAGCGATCACAAAAAGCGCAATCTCCTCGCATTCTACCGGGCCCACGTCAAGCGTGGCAACCTCCGGAATTTCAAACGCATTGACCTCACCTACCACGATCAAGTGATCGCACAACGCTACCCATGATGGACAACTCCCTCCCACAACATGCCGAAGAAATCGTTGTCGGCCTCGACATCGGTACCACGAAGATCGCCTGCTTCATCGGGCAGAAAAACGAGTTTGGCAAAATCGAATTGCTCGGGTATGGCCGGAGCGAATCGGTCGGTGTCTCGCGTGGCGTCGTGGCCAACATCGACCGCACGGTGGCGTCCATCAAGCAGGCTGTGCAAGAAGCTGAGCAGAAGGTCGGAGCCCAAATCCGCCTCGTCAACGTCGGCATCGCCGGCCAGCACATCAAAAGCTTGCAACATCGCGGACTCATCACAAGGGAAAACCTCGAAGCTGAAATCAGCCAACGCGACATCGAAGCCTTGATCGAGGACATGCACAAGTTGGTCATGCAACCCGGTGAGGAAATCCTCCACGTCATTCCACAGGAATTCACGGTCGACAGCGAGCAAGGCATCAAGGACCCCATCGGCATGTCAGGCGTTCGCTTGGAAGCGAACTTCCACATCATCACGGGCCAAATGGCCGCCGCCCAGAACATCTACAAGTGCATCCGTAAGGCCGGCCTTGAAGTCGACCAGCTCATCCTCGAACCCCTGGCCTCCGCCGCTTCCGTCCTCTCCGAGGAAGAAAAGGAAGCGGGCGTCGCCCTGGTCGACATCGGCGGCGGCACCACAGACATCGCCATCTTCCAAGACGGCATCATCCGCCACACTGCGGTCATCCCCTTCGGAGGCAACGTCATCAGCGACGACATCCGCCAAGGGTGCCAAATCATGAAGCGCCAGGCGGAGCAACTGAAAAAGAAGTTTGGCTCCGCCCTCGCGCAGGAAACCAAGTCGAACGAAATCGTGTGCATCCCCGGACTGACGGGACGCAAGCCGAAGGAAATCGCCCTGAAAACACTCTCCCAAATCATCGAAGCACGCATGACCGAGATCATCGAGCACGTGCACTACGAAATCCGGAGCTCCGGATACGGAGACCAACTCATCGGCGGCATCGTGCTTACGGGGGGCGGTTCGCAACTGAAGCACGTGACCCAACTTTTCCAATTCGTCACCGGCCTCGATTGCCGCCTTGGATTCCCCGGCGAGCACATCTCCAAGGCTCCTGAAGACACGTCCATTCCGTCGTACTCCACCGGTGTCGGCCTGGTCATCAAAGGCTACGACCGCCTGCGCGCCAAGTCGCAACAGGAAACCGCAAGCAACGACCGCATCGCGCTCCCCAACATCGGCATCCAAAAGTTCATGCAAAGCGTCAAGAACTGGTTTGAAACCGAAGACGTGTAATCCGGAACCAAGCCCCTCCCTCCTTCACCATCTGCAAACACACACCCCATGCATTTCAACCTTCCCCAATCCTCCAATTCTCCCATTAAGGTCATCGGCGTCGGTGGCGGCGGTTCCAACGCGGTCAACACCATGTTCGAGCAAGGCATCACAGGAGTGGACTTCATTGTCTGCAACACGGATGCCCAAGCTTTGGACATCAGCCCCGTTCCTCGGAAGGTGCAACTGGGGGCCACCTTGACCGGAGGTCAAGGCGCAGGGTCCCTCCCCGAGGTTGGGAAAAACGCCGCCATTGAAAGCTTGGACGAATTGACGGGATTGTTGGGTAGCGACACAAGCATGGTCTTTGTAACTGCCGGCATGGGGGGCGGCACAGGGACAGGCGCCGCGCCTGTCATCGCACAGGCATGCAAGGAACGCGGCATCTTGACGGTGGGCATTGTGACGGTGCCATTCCAATTCGAAGGACGTCGACGCAACCACCAGGCCTCCGAAGGACTTGAGGCCATGCGCGAAGCCGTGGACACACTGCTCATCATCCGCAACGACAAGCTGCGCGAGTTGTTTGGCAACCAAACCATCCGCAGCGCGTTCTCCAACGCCGACCAAATCCTGTGCACCGCCGCCAAAGGGATCGCCGAAGTCATCACGTTGACCGGGGAAATCAACGTGGACATGAACGACGTCAACACAGTGATGCGCGACAGCGGACGGGCCATCATGGGATCGGGAAGTGCCTCCGGCCAAGGCCGAGCTCAGAAAGCGGTCAGCGACGCCCTGGAGAGCCCACTCCTGAACGACAGCGACATCACCGGTGCCAACTTCGTGTTGCTGAACATCACGTTTGGAACGGAGGAGATCCTGATGGATGAAATCATGGAGATCACGGATCACATCCAAGAGGCTGCAGGCCAAACCGCGGAGGTCATTTGGGGCTACGGCACCGACCCCAATTTGGGTGAGGACCTCTGCGTCACCGTCATCGCGACTGGCTTTGACGCCGCAAGCCTCGATCGCCCTGCGGCAACCGCTGGCCCCAAGAAAGTATGGTTGGACGACCAAACCACGGAAGCGCCACAGGCCAACGTCCCTCCCGTTGTCCCCAACCCCGATGCTGAGCCCTTCCTGAAGACCGAACCGTCACCGGAGGCCGAGTTGCCATTGGATCGAAACCAATGGGATTTGGGCGTCCCTCAAAAGGAACTCTTCCCTGAGCCAGCCGAAGTCCCCTCTGCAGACATCCCCACTCCTGAAGCGCAGGCCGAGTTGCAGCAAGACACCTTGTCGCACACCGAGCTTCCCGAGGCCACGGAGGAACGTTCCCCTCAGCGGGTGGAGGACGAAACCGAAGTCAACACCAACGAGGAGTTCATCATCTACAACCTCGATGACGTTCCTGAACCCGCGGACCTCCAACCCGAGGCCACAAGTGCCCCAGAGGAACCCGTCTCACCCGCCTTTCACGTGACAGAGGAACCTGTCGCGTCTGCCGAACCCACGCCACAGCCTTCGGTCCAGCCCACCAAAGAAGCCTTTGCCGAGCGCCAACGTCTGATCACTCGCAGCCTGGCCGAGTTCAAGAGCAAGCTCAACCTGCCGGGACGCATTGCCGACCTGGAAAATGAACCCGCCTACAAGCGTCGCAACGTATCCATCGACGACACACCCCTGTCCGCAGAGTCGCAAGTGAGCCGGATGCGTTTGAACGAAGAAGTAGACGAAGAAGGCAACCGCCGCATCGAGCTTCGGAACGACAATCCCTTCTTGCACGACAACGTCGACTGATGAGCAACCTTGCAGACACCATTTCCGCAGGCATCAAGGATGCCATGCGCGCGAAGGATCGCGACCGACTTGCAGCATTGCGCGACATCAAGAGCAAAATCATGCTCGAAGCCACCAAAGGCGGAGCAGGCGATGAGGTCGACGACACCACCACGCTGGCCATCCTCAGCAAGCTCCTGAAGCAACGAAACGAAACCGCCGAGTTGTACCGCGACCAAGGACGTTCGGACCTCGCGAGAGAGGAGGAGGCTCAAGCCGAAGTCATCCAAGAATTCCTTCCTGCCGCCCTGTCTGAAACCGACATCGAAGCGAAGGTAGCCGAAATTATCACCTCGACAGGAGCCACCTCGATGGCCGACATGGGGAAGGTAATGGGACTCGCGACGGCCGCGATGGCGGGCCAAGCTGACGGCAAAGTCATTTCCACTTTCGTACGAAAGGCCCTCTCCTCCTGACAAGCTCATCCTCGGAAAATGCACCCCTCTTTTGGGGCGCATTTTTCGTTTGTACTCATTTCATTGTAGCTACATCTATTGTACCTACATTTGCCTCATGAAGACATCAGAAGCTTTGCGCATGTCTCAATTCGCGACGCCACAGCAACAATTGATGTTGACCGTGATGCACACCGCGAGTTCGCTGCACAGCCGTCACAGATCCTTGCTCAAGCCGTTTGACGTGACCCCGGAGCAATTCAACATCCTACGCATCCTGCGCGGCCAAAAAGGACGCCCCCTGCCTCTTCGAGACATCAGCGCCCGCATGATCGATCGGAACAGCAACACGTCCCGTCTCATTGACAAATTGGTGGACAAAGGGCACGTGATTCGCGAATCTTGCCCCCGCGATCGGCGCAAAGTGGACATTGCCTTGACTGAACATGGCGTTGCCTTTACGCAAGAGCTTTCGAACATCTTGGAAGAAGAATTGTCTCTGCTCGGGGCCGTTTGGAACTCGGCCGACGCCCTTCGGGCGGCCAACTTGCTCGATGCCTGGAACGCCACTCAACCTTAACTCAACTCAAAACCTCAATTTCAATTTCAATTCTTATGAAAAACATCATGACTCTGGGCGCCACTTTGGTGCTGACTCTTTCTGCCTTTGCTTCCAACGAAGAAGGCACGACTCGTTACAAAGTAGACGGAAACGCTTCCTCCATCACGTGGCACGCCACCAAAGTGACGGGCGAACACATGGGGACCGTGAACGTCACCAATGGCGTCATTTCCGTGACGGATGGCGCCATGACATCTGCCAATGTCATTGCCGACATGAGCAGCATTGCCTGCACCGATCTGGAAGGTGAGTGGGCGGACAAGCTCGTGGGTCATCTGAACAGCGATGACTTCTTCAACGTTTCTGAGCACAAGACCAGCTCATTTCTTCTGCGCAACATCGTGCCTTTGGCAGAACCAAGCAAAGGAGCCACCCACACGGTGACGGGCGACTTCACGATTCGTGGCATCACCCAGAGCGTGACGTTTGAAGCCAACATCAACGACAACAACGGCGCCCTGTCCATTTCGGGATCCGTGGTGCTCGATCGGTCACAATTCGACGTGAAATACGGCTCAGGTTCCTTCTTCGACAACCTCGGAGACAACCTGATCCACGACAACTTCACCGTGGGATTCAACCTCGTGGCTCAAGCCCAATAAGCGCCTCAACGTCTTGAATCAAAAAGGCCCGCTTCGGCGGGCCTTTTCGTGCCTTCTATTCTGGCAACACAAGACGGACATCCAGGCCAGTCACCACCAAGTTTAGCCAGTTCCTAGCCAACCCCGCCGCCGAACCAGAGGCCCAGGTGTTTTCCGCCCAAGCATCGCGACCAAGCGGGCTCGACCAATACCACCCGACGTACCAGCCGGGCCGATCTCCCTTTGCTCGTCGTTGAAGCCCCACCTCCGCCAACACAGGCACGGTCACGTATCGCGTTCTGCCCTGATAGGCCTGGACAACTCGATTCGATTCTGCCGTCTGCACAAGTTGGCTGACCACCGTTTCACTCGTCTTCCATTCCAACCCAAGGCCACCGCTGGCCTGAATCTCAAGATCATTGATTCCAATTGGAATCCGAATTCCCCCAAGGACGGGAATGCGGTAAGACAAGCTTCGCATTTGAGGCAAGGTATCCGAGGTGGCCACCCCCACTGTGTCATTGACGTAGCCCACCACCAAGGCATGCTCGCGCCGCACCCATTCTACGCCTCCGCCCAAGGTCCAGCCGTCCTTAAGTCGACGGTGGATTCGCAGCCCCAATTCTGTCCCAAACCTAGGCGTCCACGTCGCACTCACTCCCTGCCCTGCCACCACGGTAGGTTCCATGCCCAAGGCTTCTGAGGGGACGTGCAACCGACTCACCACGTCGAGCTCCCAAGGCAACCCCGATTCCACTTGTCCATGCGCCGTCGAAGACGTCAACCACCCCAGCAAGGCCAAGGCCACCACAAAGCCAGTGAAGACCAACAAACCCCATCGCCATCCTTTGTCAGGAATGAAATGACTTCGAAATTCCGCGTGCACCATGTGGTTGGCATGAAGCGCCGCTTTGAAGTGGGTTTTGGCGATGCCGAACATCACCTCTCCCTCTTCCTCATGCCGCTCAAATGGAATCTCCTGGTCGATGCAACGCTCCTCAAAACGAGCCACATGCTGCGGATCACGGAAGACAAACACGTGATAACGCGTGTCCCCGGGGTGAGTATGGTGGTTGACCCAACGCATGCTGCAATCAAACCGTAGGACGGCGTTCGTGAAGTTGAAGGTTGGATTCTCCGTCCATCCAGCGCGTGACGAACTCAAGCGGCCATCGGTGGGATTGCGGCCACGGTACATCAGGGTAACCGACGTAGAACAGGCCCATCACCTTTCCTTCTTCCGGCAAAGCCAGCACCTCTTTGACAACAGGCAGGGCCATGAAACCCGGTGTGGTCCACTTTGCCCCCAATCCAAAGGCCGTGCACATGAGGTGCATGTTTTGGACTGCAGAAGCCACCGCCCATTCTTCGTCCTCGGCCGAGATGCGCTTGTTGATGTCTGGAACCATGCCAATTCCGATGACGCAGTTGCACGTGTCCAACCGCCTGCGGAGCTTGGTCAACTTCATCTCGTTGACGTTTGCTTCACCGACAGCCTTGAGGTACCACTCGGGCAACCCGTTGCGCAACACCTCCAATCCCTCTCCTTGAAACACCGTAAACCTCCAAGGCTGGGTCATGCCATGGGTTGGCGCCCACGTTCCCGCACGAAGGATTTCCTCCACCACATCCCGATGCACTCTACGCGCAGAGAAGACCTCAGGGGCAAACGACCTGCGGTCTTTGATCAGCGAACCGACATCGCTCAAGTTGTGTCTCATGCGTCAAAGGTAGACCCGACAGACACCTTCTCACCCCATCCAAGAACCACTGTTCACATCCAGTGCTTGTCCCGTAAAGGTTTCCAATCGGGCCTCCGCAGCCCCTTCGCCCAAACCAGAAAACAAAAAATCCACCCACTGCGCCATCTCCTGAGGTGAGCTCACACGTCCCGCGGGCAAGATCGCCTCTTGTTGCTGCTTGGACTCTTCATAGGTGATGCCCTGCGCATCCGCCATGGCCTGGATGCTGTTTCGCGCCATTTCCGTCTCGACCCAACCAGGACACAACGCATTGACCATGACCCCTTCAGGGGACCACTCCGTCGCGAGCGACCGCACCAAACCAAGCAAACCCGTCTTGCTCGCCACATACGCCGTCTGACCGGCTACCCCAAATCTCGCCAACACACTGCTTGTCACCAAGGCATGGGTCACGCCAGATGCCTCCCTCAAGTGCGGGTAACACGCCATCAGAGTATTGTAAGTCCCCGTCAAGTTGATGCGAATGATTTCTTCCCAGCGGTCGGTTGGTCCAAAGGCATTGGGTCCACCCACACCGGCATTGGCAAACACCCCAACGAGTGGAAAGCGAGCCAGGCACGCTTCCTCGCCACTCAACCAATCCACCATGGCCCCTGCCTCCGTGACGTCCAACGAAACTGCAACGTGATTCTCGCTGTCCTTCAGCGATTCCTTCACGGCCAGCAGCGGCCCCATCCTTCTGCCCAAAAGCAACAGCCGAACACCGGTCCGTTGGGACAACCTCCTCGCTGCCGCTGCCCCAATTCCAGAGCCCGCTCCCGTGATCAATATCGAATTCATGAGCTCAAAGAAACAAAAAGGCCCGGCTTGCGCCGGGCCTTTCTTCAAGTCAGATCGATTCGATCAGCAAATCTGTCCAAATGCCGTCAAGAATTCAAGCAAGTCAGCCGTAGAAACGGAGCCGTCACCATTCAAGTCCGCAGGACATGGGTTCGCCAACGAGAACGTGCAAGAACCGTCGTCAGTGACAGCCGTTGCATCGTAGTTGTCAGCACCGTCGTAGGTACAGCCAGTGCAACCGTCGAACACACATGACGCAACGTCAGAGATGTTCGTGGCAGGGTTGTAGTTGCAAGCACAAGCGATGTCGCAGCCAATCACACATTGATCACCAGAACCAACGTTGAAGATCGCCACTTCACCAGCTCCACCGCTTACGATGCCTGCGAAGGCACCCACAACCGTCCAGCTGATCTCGGAAGGCCAAGAGCCTTCCGTCACGGCGATGCTGTAGCAGCCGTCAGCCAAGCAGTACGTGTCAGACGCAGAAGAACCTGTTACGATGGTGCCGGATCCGATGAGCGTACCGTCCACTGACGTCAACGTGTAGTTTGCACCGTTCCAACCGTCGCCGAAGCTGTCGTTCATGTTGATGGTCACGCAATTGTCGTAGCAGCAAGAGCCGTCTTCGATCGTCGCGGCCGAATCGTAGTTGCAAGAGGTGGCGTCCGTGCAACCTGCACACGTCACGTATTCGCAAGTACCGTCTTCGTCCGTGGCCGTAGCATCGTAGTTGCAAGCACCCGTGTCAGTGCAACCGCAAACCGCGCCACCCACAGAGATGATGACACCTGCCGTAGGTCCACCTGAGGTCAGCACAGAGCCGTCTTCAGTCAAGACTTCCCATGACACTTCAGAAGGCCAGTCGCCGTCCGTCACTTCCACGTTGTAGCAACCTGGCTCGAGGCAGAACAAGTCGAAGCCGTACTCAGGGCCGGTGTAGTTGTCGTTGTCCACGAAGAATCCAGCATCGTCGAGCGTACCGGTCGCCACTGTGTCTCCAGCGAGGGAAGTCACCGTGTACACAGAACCGTTCCAACCGTCACCGAAGGCGTCGTTCATGTAGAACTGGACTGCCGTGCCAGAAGTGTCGGCACAAATGCAGCTCCAGATGTCGCAAGAACCGTCGTCAACGTTGGCTGCTGGGTTGTAGTTGCAAGCGATTGACTGCATGCAGCCCTCCACCACAGGAACACACGTGAATTCGATGTCGAATGCACCGTTGTCGTCCGTCGCAGGGTTACCGTCGGTGTCTTGAGCACCCACGTACACGTAGTACAAGACACCTGGCTCAGAAACGAACTCGAAGTTGACGTCGTCCGAATCGAACAACGTGCAAACACCCGTGCCGTCAGAGCCCTGAGCACTCGCAAAGCAAGTGAAATCACCTGCGATGTACACTGGATCTGTGCTGTACGGAGCAACTGACAAAGTCGCAGTAGCGCTTGCACCGTTGTCGTTCAACCCGTCCAAACCAGCGAGCAAGATGACGTCTCCGAGACCGTTGGTGAACGTGGCACCGCCACCGTTCCAACCGTCGCCGTAAGCATCGAACATGTTGAAGTTGTAATCGCCTTCGGCCAAGCACAAGCTGCCTGATTCAGGAGCGAAGCCAGACAACAAAGTATCACCGGCAGCATTGGAGAGAGACCAAGAAATCTCAGAATCCCAAGAACCTCCACCAACGCTGTAGTTCACGGTCACCAAGGTGTCGCAAGCATCTGCAGGAGGCGTGTCGATACCACCACCGCCGCAGAGCGTGTCTGCAGTGTAGATGTTCACCTTGGTATCAACGGCTGAGCCGCACGTGCTCAACGTGTGCAATGAGCTGTCACCCACGAAAGTGTACCACACACCAGCACCTGGAGCAGCATCGCATCCGTCCACGTTCAAAGGAGCACCAATGTTGGTGGAACCGCCTGTAGAACCCGACGTCACTGCGTTGCATTCGAGCGTGATGGCATCGGCGCAAGCGTCGTTTGGCTGCGTTACACCCAAGAAGTCGCAAGAACCGTCGTCTTGGTTGGCTTCTTCGTTGTAGTTGTTGGCAGAAGCATCCGTGCAACCGAGGATGATACCCGTCGTGGTGAACTCGAAGTCACCGCAGGTGCTCTGATCGTCTGTCCAAACCACGAAGTAGTAGTCCGTGTTGGGCTCGAGGTCAGGCAAGAAACCTTCGACCGAACCAGCACAAGTGCCCGTCACAACGCAACCCACGAATGGCGCGAGATCGTCACACGTGTTTCCGTCCAACATTGCGAAACCAACCGCGTCGTTCGAGATGTTCGTCGTGTTGAAGTAGAACGTGTTGTAGTTCGCGCTGTTGAACGTGAAGTACACAGCGTAAGCCGTACCCGTTCCTTCCCAAGGGAGGTAGAGCTCTTCGGCGTTCGCACCGCAGAGGTTGCCCGTGAAGGTCACGCCTGTGACTTGTGCAATGGCACCGTCACAGTTGTCGTTGGCAGGAGAAGTGGTTTGAGCCGTGTTGCAAGAAGCTGCAATCACGAAGTTGTTGCCACCTGATCCTTCCACACGAACGTAGTAGTCCACACCCGTCATCGCTGACCACGTGATGGTAGAGTGGAAGCCCGTTGCGCAACCATCCTCGTTCTGCGCGAAGATGTTCAAGTTGCCGTCGATGTCCATGGTGAACACAGCCAAGTCGGTGTTCGTAGCATAGTCCGTGTCAACGTCGTTGGCAGGAGTGTCGCAGGTCGTCATGGTGATTTGCTGATCCGCATCAGAGTTGATGACGTACCACACACCGGCGGCGTTCAAACCAGTGGTCTCGTTTCCGAAGATCGTACCACCCACCATTTCGTTGTCGTTGGCGTTCTCAAGTGTACCCGCAGCGCTCGCTCCGCAGAACAACGCTTCAGCGTCGGCTACGTCGTCATTCGACGGTGGCAACAAGCAAGAACCGTCATCCGTAGAAGCGGATGGGTTGAAGTTGTTGGCCGCGGGATCGGTGCAACCGGAGAAACCGCACGTGCCTGTCAAGGTGAAGTCAATGCCGTAGTTGGCATCCGTTCCCACCGTGCCGTAGTTCGTACCGAACTGATCGCTCAGATCAATGCTAACTTCGCCTGGGTAGGTGTCGGACGTCGTTTGGAAGAGGTAGCAGCCAGGAGCCATGCAGATGAGGTCATAACCAAAGGTCAATCCATCGCCTACGAAAGCTGTCGCAATCGAACCGCTGTCCACAAGGGCGCCAGAGGTGTTGTCGAAGATGAAGTACTCGCAACCCTGCCATCCGTCACCGAAGCTGTCGAACATGTCCACCTGGAAAATGAACGTCCCTGGATCACAGTAGATGCACTCACCGCTGTCGATGGTTGCGTTGGGGTCGTAGTTGGCAGCAGCGCTGTCCATGCAACCCACGCAGCTGTAGTCGCAAGAGCCGTCATCGAAGGCAGCCGTGGCGTCGTAGTTGCAAGCGCCGGCATCCGTACAACCGTAGGTGCATGCACCTCCATTGAAGTCGAGGTTCGCCGTGCCAGCCTCTCCGTCAGGGTCCACGTCGCTGATGTCACCGCCATACACTTCCACACCGTCATATCCAGTGAAGGAGTACGCAGCACCGTTCCATCCGTCGCCGAAGCTGTCGAACATGTCGAACGTGTAGCAACCCGCTTCCAAGCAGAGGTTGGCCGATTCAGGTGCACCACCCGAAATCACAACCGTGCCGCCGAGATTCAAGCTCCAAGAAATCTCAGAGTCCCAAGAACCACCGCCCACAGTCAACGTTCCAGCGAAGGCCCCTTCACAGTATTCGCAAGGACCGTCCACCGTGCAGTCTGCACAGTAGTTCACCGCCGTAGAATCCAAACAACCGATGCAGCTGTAATCGCATGAACCGTTGTCGAGCGTCGCCGTGTCGTCGTAGTTGCAAGCCGTAGGATCGGTGCACCCTGCGCACGTCAAGTATTCGCAAGAACCGTCATTGAGGTTCGCTCCAGCGTTGTAGTTGCATGCACTCACGTCGGTGCAACCTGCAATCACACACGCGTCAGAACCCGCCCAGAAGAAAATCTCTCCGACACCAGCGCCAGAGTTGATCACTGTACCCGCTGAGTTCACAACGTTCCAAGAACCTTCAGAGGCGTAGAGTGGGATGACAATCTCACCGGTGTAGCAGCCTTCTGCAAAGCAACCCGTGATGGTCAATTGATCCCCAGCATCGAATTCCACAGAATCGCCGTTAAGGACCAATCCGCCGAAGTCACCAGCCCAAGTCCAACCGTCGCCGAAGCTGTCGAAGAGGTTGATGGTCATGATGTTGTCCAAACAGCAAGAACCATCGTCCACCGTGGCGGCTGGGTTGTAGTTGTCTGCCGTTGGATCGGTGCATCCAGGAACGTCAGCGCTCACAGTGAGCACGATGCTCGCAGAGCAGCCCGCACCACCGCACATGGCAGATGTCAATTCGAAGAAACCGATGGTCGCACCGCTGTTGGTGAACGTGGCCGTAGCTCCGTTCCATCCGTCACCGAATGAATCCGTGCCGATGAAGGTGTAGTCACCTGGCGTCAAGCACCAAGTTCCAGAAACGCCGGCACCACCATTAAAGACGCTGGTACCAGCTGCGTCGTTGAGCGTCCAGGAAATCTCAGAGGGATACGAACCGTTGCTGATCGAATAATCGATCGCAATCTCGCCCGCAGCACACTGACCCCAAGCTCCAGTTGAGAAGAGAAGTGCAAAAGCTCCTAGAGCAGTCGCCAACTTCGTGTACATGTTGAACATTAGAACAGGTTTTGGTTTAGATCAAACAATTGTTTTCAGATATCAAATCCGCCGAATCAAGCGTCATTCCGGGGAAAGACGGATTAAAACAGGCGGGGTTGCCTCACAATTTGGTCGGGACCAGGGTCTCGTTTTCACATCGTTCAGCGCGCTAAATGTAGCGGAGTGCTTCGAAAAAAACAACGTTCGTTAACGAAATCTTGACGCACAGGGCCACAAGTTCGTCGACATTTTGCTCGGTTTGGTCGGTTTTTTAAAACGCAACTTGTTGACGTTCAAAAGCCTGCGAGTGAACCTTTGCTGCGTTGGATTGTATGGTGCGGCTCACCACATGTGGGCGTGCCACGAATCGGAAAAGGCCTTGGCGCCTTCAGAGCGGAGGGTACCGAGTTGGGTGACCGTGGAATCGAAGATGACGGCCGCGTCGGTGAGGGTTCCGGCCTTGCGCATCGCCCAAAAATCGTGGAGTTTCGCGCACTTCCACTCGGGGGAGGTGGCGTCCGTGAGGTAGAGAACCCAGGACCGGTCGAAGAGGTCGAGGTCGGCAAGGGTGGGCGCGGCTTGGGGAAGCGCGCGGAGGGCGGCGACGGAAGCGTCGATGCTGCAGCCCGTGGCCGTTTGGGGGGCTTCGTCGACGGCGAGGACGACGATTTGGTCGAGGAGGACGGCGGCCTCGGCGGCGAGGGGGGTGCCGTGGGCAGCCCAGGACGAGGTGAAGGCCGCGAGGTGGGCCTCGAGGACCGGACGCTCCTCGGCCGTGAACGCGCGGTTGGCGATGTAGATCCACACGCGCGAGGCGTCGGGCAAAGTCAAAGCCGCGAGGTCGCGGGCGAGGGATTCAGGGACGGTCGACGTCATGGGACGAAGGTCGGGAAAAGTGGAGGGAAAGTTGGGTGGGGTAAGCGATGGGGGTCAGGG
>Ga0209037_1000059_pt1 | contig 33489 bp, 10 predicted proteins | sample SaaInl25SG_5_DNA_FD_188225 | JGI IMG/M metagenome (GOLD analysis project Ga0209037, IMG submission 188225) | Marine microbial communities from expanding oxygen minimum zones in the Saanich Inlet - ESP_125SG_5_DNA (SPAdes) (version 2) | ecosystem: Environmental > Aquatic > Marine > Intertidal...
GAATTTGTAGGTAAAGAAATTAAAATTTTAAATTTACCTGAGTTAGAAAAAATTGCTCAGGGTTTTTAAAATATTACCACTTTTTTAATTTATGCCCCCAAATTGCGAAGTATAAAATTATGGCATAGCAGGGTATTAAAATCCAATAACTACTATTAGAGGCTTGTGCTAAAGCTGTAAATTCTTCTGTACCATTTGCAATTATTTCTTGTTTGTTAGCATCTACCAACCTACCATATAATGGAGGTATTAATGCACCACCCGAAATTGCCATAATTAAAAGAGCAGATCCTGTTTTTGTAAACTTACCTAAACCCTCTAAAGTTAAAGGCCAAATGGCTGGCCAAACCAATGCATTAGCAATACCTAAACCAGCAACAAATAAAATAGATATAAAACCTGTAGTGTTTATTATAAAAAAACTAAAAATAATTCCTAAGATAGCGCTTGCAATTAAGGCTGTTTTTTGTTTTAAATAGTTTGGAATTAAAAACACACCTAAAGCATATGTTACTACCATTGCTAAAAGTGTATAAGTTGTAAAATACTTTGCCTCTTCACCTGTAAAACCCAAAGAAATACCATAGGCTATAATAGTATCACCAGCAATAACTTCTGCACCAACATATACAAATAAAGCAACTACACCTAACCATAAATTTGGAAATTGAAAAATACTTGTTTTAGTTGTACTTTGGTTATTTACATCTTTATTTTCTGCAGCCTCTACTTGTGGCAATGGCGCTTTTCTAATTAAAAAACCTAATACAAATAATATAATTGCCATTATAAGGTAAGGTATAAATACACTATCTGCCATTGTATCTAACAAAACATTTTTTTCTTCTAGAGTAGCACCTGCTAGTTTTTCTTTTGTTTTATCAATACCAGATAGCAACAAAGCACCAAATATAAGAGATCCTAAAGCACCTGCCGTTTTGTTTGCAATACCCATAATTGCAATTCTTTTTGCACCACTTTCTATAGGACCCAAAATTGTTATATACGGGTTTGCAGCAGTTTGTAAAATAGTCATACCAATACCTTGTATAAAAATACCTGCTAAAAACAACCAATAAGTTCTTGCCTCTGCTGCTGGTATAAAAACCAAAGCACCTATTGCCATAATTATTAAACCTAAAGACATGCCTTTTTTATAGCCGATTTTATTTAAAATATAAGAGGCTGGTAATGCCATTACCACAAATGAAATATAAGAAGCAGAAGCTACTAAGTAAGATTGTGCATCTGTTAATTCGTTAATGGTTTTCATAAACGGTATTAAAGCTCCGTTAATCCAAGTTACAAAACCAAAAATGAAAAATAAACTTGCAATAATAATTATGGCTATGGTATTCTTTTTTTGTTGCATCTATGTTATCTATTTATAAATTAATGATTTGTTTAGTATACTGCGTATTAGTTGTGTTAAATACACATAAGTATCATAAGCAATGTAAACATAAACATCATGAATAGGATTGACTTTAACATTTAAGTCATTTGAAATTGAGCTCTAAAAATCAGCAAACATCTAATAATCGCTTACAAGAGCAACGATCTTTAAACCACCTAGTGTATTTTATTAGCATACATTATAACCCGTAAAAACGACTATTATTTCCTCTTTTGTTTTTGTTATCAGGATTAAAGTCAAAAGTAATATACAATTCAAAACTGTTAAAATCAGTACCTGTTGGGCCAGGAGATATCATATCTATAGAATAATTAACACCAAGTTCTATTTGTTGAACAAAAAGACTTAAAGAGGCACCTAATTGAGATATTGTAAAGCCTTCATAGTTATTAAAGTATTGATTAAGCCCTACAGAAATATTTCCTAATATTACTTCTTGAAAAAGACCTATTCTAGATTTCTCACCTTGCATAGAAAAAGAGTTATATAAAAATAGGTAAGAAAATGAAGGCAAAATACCTCGTCCATAAGGGTTTAAATCATACTCATAACCCATTTGTAAAGAGAGCAATAAGTCTTTCTTGTTTTTTGATGAGGAATTAAAAGATGTATCAGGAGTATTGATGTGTTTTGCGTTAAACCCAAAAAATAAGTTTTCGTTGTTGTGGATCGAAAATCCTGCAGCCCAATCAAAATAATTAATTTGACCATCAATGTTTACGGGGTCAATAGTAACTCCAGCAATACTCCCATTTAATAAGTTTATTTGATCTTCAAAAATCAAATTATTGTAATTTAATGAACTGCTGCCATATCCTATAGATACCGAGGGATTAAACGTCCATCTGTAATTAAATTGTGTTCTATAAATATAATGTAAGTTAGTTGTTGAGATTGAGTATCCAAGACTTTTTACATCAATGGTCTTAACATCTAGAGCCAATGAAAAATTACTTTGTTCAAAAAAATGATTTACAAAGGCAAATTTTGTTTCTATTTTGCTAGCATCAGTAAAACCCTCTGATCCAGTTAATACCCCTGCTTTTGAAGAGTCTCCAAAAGCATAAAAACTAGGGTTTTGAGCACCCATGATTTTGTTTTGGTTTTTAATGATATTATCTTGAGAAAATCCAAGGTTGTAAACTAAGATTAAAAGAGGGAGGTATAGAGATTTTAATTTCATAGTCTGTATTATTTTATAAGCATCAATTGACCCGTTTTCTCAACAACTTTTCCATCTATAGTTGTTGCTATTACGTAGTATTTATAATTTCCATTTTTTGGCTCATTATTTCCTTTTTCTACACCATTCCAACCCCAATTAGGATCTAATGCATCTACATCAGAGGTTATTTCATAAACAACATTCCCCCAAGGATCATAGACATACATGGAAACTTTTGTAAAGCCAATTAATGAAGCTCTAAATAAATCATTTATTCCATCATCATTAGGAGAGAAAGCTGAAGGTGCCATAATATTTGCACCACGTCCTACAGTAATAGTTTGAGATACTGATTGCGAACAACCCAATCTATTGAAAACAGAGAGTGTAACTGTATAAACTCCATCAATTGTATAAGAATGGAAAACTGTTTTGAAACTATCTCCATCAGAATTCGGAACTAAATCATCTGGATTAAAAAATACTTTAAAAGGAGAATTATCACCAAAATCCCAAACAATGTAATCGTATTCGGCGGGGATATCGTTAAGATCAACTGTATTGGTAAATTCTATACTTTCGTTAACATCAATAAAATTATGGGTAGAAAAATTAAGTGATGTATAATCAAAATCTGGCATCTCAATTTGCGTACTAATATTAATTGAATTCCAACATTCTTGATCATTCTTTACTTTTAGTACTCCAGAAGAGGCTGTTGGGTTATTAATTGCCAGTTCGTATGTAGAATCCCCTAAGGGTACATGAGGAACTAAAACATCATTATAATAGAAAGTTAGGTTTGGATCTAAACTTGTAACTTTAACTCTAATATTTCCTGGATTATCAGCACATAATGAATCATCTAATTCAACATTTTCGATATTAAGCGAACTGTAATCAAATATTGTAAACAAATAAGGACTTGACTTACATGAATTACTATCTTCAATCGTTAAATAATACAATCCAGCGCGAAGGCCACAAATATTAAGGTAATTATTATTTGCAACAGTAACTGGAGTTAATGTTTCAGATGACGGATCTAAATACTCTAAAGAAAAGTTTGTATAAATTCCTGTTCCCCCAGTAAAATCAAAATTGGCACAACCTAAACTTCCTTCACAGGTTACATTAGACGTAGAAAGTAATGAAATTTCTACAGGCTCTACATTATCAATTACGTATGATTTTGTTGGAATTGCACATCCAAGAAGGTCGGTTCCTGTGATTGTATAAACTCCAGGCTCTAATCCTGTAATTGTTGCTTGATTTTGCTGGAAACCATTTGGTCCAGTCCAAGAAATAGCATACAAACCTGCTGCACTAGCACCACCTCGAATATCAATCGAAATTGAACCATCATTTTCACCATGACAAGAAACTTGTGTCACTTGTTCATCAAAAAAGGCAATGGGTGTTGAAACTTTTATAACTCCTGTTTTTACACGTTCACACGGCAAGGTTGTTATAGCGTAATTGAACTCTCCAGAATCTATAGGTGTTCCAGAAATTATTAACTCGCCAGTAGCGTTGTCAAAATTCGAACTTATACCAGGCGGCAATCCTGTTACAGTTACTCCTGTAACACCAGTTAATTGATATACTATTGGGGTGATTGGTGTATTAAAATTGGATTGACATAATTGCTGGTCGTCAGTACCAACAGCAGAGGTTAATTCAATAGAAATATTGGTGTTAATGTTCGTTATAGAAAATAATTGCGACGCAACACATCCTGTTGTAACCACATTAAAATTAAAAGTGCCAAATGTAGCTGGTGCTCCAGACACTGTGTATATTCCAGTACCAGCATCAAAATTTAAAACAAGGTTATCAGGTAAATCAAGAGGTTCTATTCCTGTTGCACCTCCTCCAATTGTAAACGTAATTGGCTCAATATTTCCACTTTGACAAATGGATTGGTTAATTGTTGAAACATCGCTAGTTACTGTTATCATAGCCTCCTGTAGGATGTCTAATGTAAAAGATTCTGATGCTGCTACTCCACAAGACCCAACCGTTCTTACGATATAGTTTTGAGAAACACCCATCGCATTGGTAGGAGTTCCCGAGATTGTAACTATTCCTAAGTTTACAGAATACCCCAAACCAGCTGGCAACGAAGGAGTAATAGTAACATCATTAACCCCTGGAGACACCGAGAACACAACTGGATCTATAGGCGAATTTTGACAAGCAGTTTGAGTAGGATTATTAGAAATAAAGGATATGTCTTGATCTGAAGTTACTGTAATAACACCAGATAAAACATTGCTACAGCCTTCACTCGAACTGATTGTATAGTTATAAACCCCACTTTGTGAAGGTACTCCAGAAATAATACCGGTTGTTGGATCAAAGGTAACACCTGGAATGGTTGGTGCCATTACAAGAGTTGAAGTGGTTGGTGAGATTGCATATTGGATTGGTGTTGCAAAAGCACTCCCCTCACATACAATTGGATCAGGATTTCCTGAAACTAAAGAAATAGTAGAATTATCTTTGATTACAATTGTACCTCCATAGGTATCCGAACTACAAATTCCATACGAATTAACCGTATAATTAAAAGTTCCTACATCACATGAAGCACCAGAAATAGTTAATATATTTGAAGAAATTGACCAAGTAATTCCAGCAGGCATACTCGGGGTAAATTGTACATCTCCCCCAGTAGCACCACCACCTAAGTTATACGATATTGGTGCTAAGGTATCACAAGAACAAAGCTCTTGATTTATTGTCGTTGGTGTCAACTCTGTAATTTCATCATTTGCATTCACAACGATAGAGCCTCCGTAAGATGAATTACATCCATTTGTTGAACCAGCTGTATTAACTTCATAATTAAAAGTACCTGAGCTTGTTGGATTTCCACTTATGGTTAATGTATTAAGAGTTGGGTCAAAAGTTGAAATCAAACCTGAAGGCAGCCCTGTTACAAAAGCACTTGTCGCAGACCCTCCAATCACATAAACGATTGGCGTAAGAGAAGTATTTTCACAAATAACTTGACTAACGGTACTAGAGTCCTGTGGTATAATCGTTCCTTGCTCTTGAACATCTACAAAAGCCTCGTTTGGTAGTGTAATATCTGTTGACACACAAGCTGTTGGTGTTGAAGAATCTGAAACACTAAGTAGCGTTATTACATTTGATCCTGAATTAGCAGTTGAAATTGAAACCGTAGCAGAATTTGAGGTTCCACTAGAGGTAACTTGTTGAATTGGATCTGAATTTATTTGATACGTAAAAGTGTATGGCGCCACCCCATTTGAACCTTCAAAAGTGATAAAAGGTGCGGTATCGTTCTCACATACAAGGAAATTATTTAAGCCTGTAATTGTGGCCTTTGGACTAGGATTTACGGTTATTGTAAATACTTCTATTGAACTACAGGTTTCTCCAGCATTCGTGTAAGTACTTGTAACAGTAATTGTTGCTATCTGTGACGTTGACCCAGTATTTACAGCTGGAAATTCAGCAATATCTCCAGTGCCATCTGCCTTTAATCCTATAGAAGTATTATCATTTACCCAAGAATAATTTACCGTACCTCCTAAGGTATTAGAAACAAAAGTTATTGGCGAAGTCATTGCTCCGTTACAAACAGATTGATCTACAGGTGGTACTAAGTCTAAGACTGGATTTACCGTTATAAAGAATTCTTTTGAATCACCATTACAAGCAACACCGTCTTTTGTAAAGATCGGTGTGACTGTAATTGTAGACACATTTGGAGCTGAACCCGTATTAAGTGCTGTAAAGGGTAAAATAGGTCCTATTCCACTAGCTCCTAAACCTGTACTGGTGTTATCGTTAGTCCAAGTATAAGTGGTCGTACCAAGTGTATTTAACGAGTTAAAATTAATCTCGGTTGATAAATCCCCAGCACATAGGGTTTGATCTGTTGGCTGTATTATATGAGCACTTGGATTTACTGTAATAGTAAATTCTTTAGAGGGCCCTTCACATGAAACCGAATCATTTGTATACGTTGGAGTAACCGTAATTGTAGCTACAACCGGTGTAAAACCATTATTCTCTGCTGTAAAAGATGGAATATCATCACCAGAGCCATTTGCAGCTAATCCAATAGTTGTATTGTTATTAACCCAACTATAGGTTGTTGTTCCACCCAAATTATTTGATGAAAAGCTTACTAAGTTTGTATTCTCACCATTACAAAGAACCTGAGATATTGGAATGTTCAATTCTGCGGTTGGGTTAACTGTAATTGTATACGTTTGGGGTGGTCCTGCACAACTTACTCCAGCATTATTATAAATTGGTGTAACTTCTAAAGATGCAACAACTGGAATATTGCCAGAATTTTTAGCAACAAACGAAGGTATATTTCCTGTTCCTGTAGCATCCAATCCGATACTTGGATTATTATTAACCCATTCATAAGTTGTAGCTCCTGAACTATTTACTGTAGAAAAATTCACAGAAGTAGTGGAATCCGAATTACAAACCGTTTGGTTTGGAGGTAAAACTACATTTGCTGAAGGGTTAACCGTAATTGTAAAGGGTAATGTTGAACCCACACAACTTACTCCTCCATTTGTGTAAGTAGGAGTTACTTGTATTGTAGCAACTGAAGGTACTTGCCCTGTATTAATTGCTGTAAAAGACGGGATATTACCTGTTGAAGGCCCTGCTATCAATCCAATTGATGGATTATTATTAGACCATTCGTAAGTAGTGGTTCCACCTAAATTATTAGAATCAAAATTATAAAAGAATGTTTCTCCAGCACAAATAACTTGTGCATCGGGTTGAATCATTTCAGGTTCAGGATTGACTTCAATTGTAAAGGTTTTTGGAACGCCTTGACAACTTACTCCTCCATTTTCGTAAAATGGAGTTACAACAATAGTTCCAACAGCCACAGTATTTGTACTATTATAGGCTACAAAAGAAGGAACTGTTCCTACTCCTGAATCTGCTAATCCAATACTTGGATTTGAATTGGTCCAACTAAATGTAGTAGTTCCAGTGGTATTTGAAGTTGTAAAGTTGACAGGTATTGTAGAATCGCCATTACATACAACTTGTGAGGCTGGTAGCTCTACCTGACCAGTCGGGTTTACTGTAATTGTAAACGTTTTTGGGGGTCCAGAACAAGAAACACCACCATTGATATATGTTGGAGTTACGGTTATAGTAGATACAACTGGACTTGCATTCAAATTGGAGGCTGTAAATGTTAGTGTATTTCCAGTTCCTGATCCTGCTAAACCTATAGACGTATCAGAATTTGTCCAACTATATGTTGTTAATCCAACAGTATTGGCAGATGTAAAGGACACATTGGTAGATTCGCCGTTACATACTACCTGCGGGGCTGGTTGATTCACCTGTGCTTTGGGATTGACTGTAATGGTATATGTTTTTGAAGGTCCAGAGCATATTACCCCTGCATTATCAAAAGATGGAGTCACCGTAATTGTAGACACTAAAGGTGCTGTTCCTGTATTTGTTGCCGTAAAAGTAGGAACATCACCGGTATCACTGCTTACGTTTAATCCTGTTGATAAATTATCATTTGTCCATGAATACGTGGTTGTACCTACTGTATTTGAGGTACTAAAGCTAGTAGCAGCTACCGTATCACCATCGCAAACCACTAAAGAAAGAGGCTGATTAACTTGTGCAGAAGGATTCACTGTAATCTCGAAATCCTCTGGATCCCCAACACAACTTACACCCTTATGGGTAAATGTTGGAGTTACCGTTAGATTTGCAGTTATTGGCGTATTCCCTTTATTAACAACCGAGAATGCTGGAATCGATCCAACTCCTGATGCAGGAATTCCAATACTTGGTGTATTATTGGTCCATGCATAAGTGGTAGTCCCTACACTATTGGATGTCGTAAAGTCAACTGTTGTAGTATCTCCATCACATAAAATTTGTGAATCTGGAGTTATCATAGTTGGATTCGGGTTAACTGTAATTGTAAAAATTTTATTTGGCCCAACACAATCTACACCATTATAACTAAATGTTGGAGTAACTATAATTGTTGAAGTTATAGGCGTTGTACCAGAATTTGTAGTGGGGAATGATATGGTAGATCCAGAACCAGAACTGCTTCCTAAACCAATTGCAGAATTACTATTTGTCCAGTTATATGTTGTTGTACCCACCGTATTAGGTGTGGTAAAATTGATAACTGCTACATCAGATGCACAAAAAACTTCGTCTGAAGGAGGATTCATTTCAGCTGCAGGATTTACTGTAATTGTAAACGTTTCTGTTGGACCAGGACAACTAGAACCATTTTCTGTATATGTAGGTGTCACTGTAATCGTGGCAGTCTGAGGAATCGTACTTGTATTGGTTGCTGAAAATGCAGAGATATCTCCAGTTCCTGAAGCTAATATAGAGCCAATAGACGTATTATTATTTGTCCAGGCGTACGTCGTTCCAACTGTTGTGCTTGTAAATTCGATTTTTGGTATTAATTCACCTGCGCATACAGTTGTTGATCCAATCGGATTCACTTGTGCCGATGGATTGACCGTTATCGTAAAGGACTTTGGAGTTCCAGAGCAAGAAACCAAACCATTTGTAAATGTTGGTGTTACTGTGATATTTGCAGTTTGAGGAATTCCGGTAGAATTAAGCGCAATAAACGAGCCAATGTCTCCAGAGCTGTTAGAATCTGACAGCCCTATATTAACATTATCATTAGTCCAATCATAAGTGGTTGTACCACCAGTATTTAAAGTATCGAAATCTATATCTGGTACTAATTCTCCTTCACAAAGTATCAAAGGTGTTGGTTGATTTACTTGAGCTGAGGGGTTTACCGTAAGCTGAAATGTTTCTGGTGGACCAGAACAAACCTGACCATTAAAGCTATATGTTGGAGTTACAACTATAGTTGCAACTTGTGGTGTTGTGGTGATATTAGTTGCTGTAAATTCAGCAATATCTGTAGAACCAGTTGGAGCTAAGCCTATAGAAGTATTATCGTTCGTCCAACTGTAAGTAGTCGTTCCTGAAGTATTTGAAGTTGAAAATGTAATTGGATCAAAACTACCTCCATTACATACTACTTCTGAAGAAATTGGATTGACTTGAGCAGCCGGATTTACTGTAATTTTAAACGTTTTAGGAGAACCTGTACAAGAAATCCCTTCGTTATCAAACGTAGGTGTTACTTCTATAATTGCTTCTTGACTTATTGGAGATGTATTCGTCATTGTTACCCCTGAAATAGGTCCAGAACCTGTTAATGGTAATCCTATAGAAGAGTTATCATTAGTCCATGTAAACCCTGAGACTCCCCCATTATTAGTTGTTACAAAATTTACATCTAATGTTTCACCTGCACATAAAACCTGATCTACGGGTTGATCAACATTTGGTTCTGGGTTCACCACAACATTAAATGTAATTGGATCTCCAGTACATCCAGCTGAATTTGGAGGCAGTAATGCTGTATATACAACTGTTATAGGAGTAGTTGTAACATTTGTTAAAACTTCACTTATCGTATTGGCTCCGCTGGTTCCGGGTTCCGTAATTCCTGTAACAGTCGCTCTAGTCCAATTAATATTACCTGTAGTATTGGAGGTTAAAGTATGATTAAATGAATCGCCAGAACAAATAGCAGCTACTGGTGTAGAAGAAGTTAGGGTTGGTATCGGATGAACATCAACTGTAATAGTTGCTGAATTAGTACAACCATCTTGTGAAGTTAACGTGATAATATAATTAACTGGAATTGTTACAGAACTTGTATTTGTTAGAGTTTCGCTAATTATTCCTGTTCCTGATCCTACAGTATTTGAAATTCCAGAAACGACTGCTCTAGTCCAACTATAGGTTGTACTAGCAAATTCCGAAGTTGGTACATATTCAAAAGTTTCATCACTACAAATTGATGGTGGAGTCAATGAACTCGTCAAAGTTGGTTGTGATTGAACTGATATAGGTAAAGCTGCAGAAGAAGCTCCTAGTCCACAAGAATTATTTCCTTGAACAGATAAATCTCCTGAAGTAACCAAAGCCGTAAACGGAATAGAAATTGTATTAGTATTTGTAGAAATTGTACTACCGTCAGGTAATGTCCACAAATAAGAATCTGCATTTGGAATTATTGTGGTTGTATAATCATGAGTCGATCCAGCACACACTATTTGTTGTCCAGAAACGATTCCCGTAGTTGGCAGTTCATTAATAGTAATTGGTAATGTAGAATTTGGACTACTACCACAGCCATTTACACCATTTACAGAAACATTTCCTGAAACTGCGTTAGCACCATAATTAACGCTAATTGAGTTAGTACCTTGACCAGAATCAATTGTAGCGCCTGTAGGCACTTGCCAATCATAAGTAATTACATTTGAATTCACCGGAACAGTATATACAACTCCAGTATTTCCTTGACAAACAGTATTTAATCCTGTAATAGCTCCTAAACTTGGAATGGTACAATTGATTGTTAATGTTACTGAATCTGATTTTGTCTCTGAACTACATGCTCCTACACCATTGGCGGTTAATGTTAAAACTTCTGGAGTACAACTATTACTAAATGATTCATAAACAACAGGAGTTCCTAAGTTAAAATTACCCGATAAACTTCCTGATGTGGTCCAACTTGTGGAACTAGCATTAGATACATTTGTTCCAAGGATTGTAAAAGGAGCAATTGCTGTTCCTGGAATGTAACATATGGCACCATCATCACCTGCTTCTACGGATGGAAGCGCTTGTGTGGTAACCGTAATTTCTTTAACGGCATTATCTGCACAAGACGATAATGGAGTTGCTACAAGACGAATTCTTGTTACTGCATTGTTAAGAATGTCTGAACCTAAACCTGAATTAAAAACTCCAGTTGTTGGGTCTACGCTTCCAGGACCATCAATAACACTCCATGTAAGTGTGTCATAATTGGTTCCCGATCCGTTTAACGCAACACCAGTTGTATTGCTAGCACAAATACTTATATCTGTTGCAGAAACTGTTGGCTTCTTAATTATGTTTAGTAACATAAAGCTGCTATCCACAGCACAACTACTATTTCCTGAGCCTGTAATTGTGAGATAAACATATCCTCTATTTATATCATCTATACTTGGAATATATTCAGGATTTACAGCCGTTGGGTCTGTAAATGAACCAGGCAAATAAGTACTTGAAGAGGTACCATTGCTGTTTTCAGAACTTATCCAAGAAACAGACGTTGCACTTGAAGAAGCGTCTAATAAAGCATAGGGTTCTGATTCGCAAATCGATGCATTCACTCCTGCAAAGACTCCTACTCCATTTGCTATAGTAACTTTTATAACATCTGTTACAAATGAGCCACAAGCTGTATTGGAAACTCTAATTGTTAAATACACATACCCTAGGTCGATATCATCTTGTGAGGGTATATAACTCGGGTTTAATATTGTATTATCATTGTTTGAAAATGTACCACCTACATAAGCACCTGAAGACGATCCATCACTATTTTGGGAATTCGTCCAAGTTATGCTATCTGCGTTTGTAACCGTTGTGTTTACAATATTGATATTAGCGCCCTCACAAATGGTAAAATCAGGAACAACAGAAACTGTTGGTTGCGGCTTAATTGTTACGGTCATTGAGTCGGATACATCTCCGGTACATGGAGCAATACTTGTAGCAGTTAGTGTAAGGTCTATATCTCCCGTTTCATTAACACCTGGAATATATTTTGGATTTAATGTGTTAATAGTAGCTGGATCAATATTTCCTGTTCCGTTATGAGACCATTCATATGTTGAGAAATTTGTGACTGAGGCTCCATTCCCTGAAACTATAATATCATCCCCCTCACAGAATGCTAATGATGTACCTGCTTCTATTTCTAAAAGTGGTTGTAAATTAACAGTAATTGTTTCGCTTAATGTTGTTGTACAACCTGGTTTAGCTAAAGTTTCTACCCTAAGTAAAACAAAACCATTAGCGATTTCATTTACTGAAGGTGTAAAGCTTGGTGTTTCTGTATGAGCGTTTGTTAAGACTCCTGGAGTACCAGATGCACCTGTAATATTTGTCCAAAGAATAGATGTAGCATTACTTACATCTATCAAATCTGGCATAGTAAAGGTTTCACCACACATTGTAATTGTATTCGTCGTCGCTGAAAGTGTTGTATCTTGATTGATAAAAATCGTCATTTGATCCAAAACAGCAACTTGTGAACATGCTCCATTAGGCATCGCAGAAAGCGTTAGAGTTACAGAAGTTGTATCATTAGAGCCAAGGCTGTAGGTTGGATTAATTGTACTACTAGAATAATCAAATGTACCATTTCCTGAAGTAGACCATGTAATACTACTGTAATTACTAGCAGTTGCCGAACTCAAAATAACATCTGTACCTTCACAAATATCAAAAATATCTGAGCCTGCACTTACAATTGGACTTGCGTAAACAGTTAAAACCATCGAATCTGTTGATGAACCACATCCGTTGGTTGAATTTGATATGAGATCAAACTGTATGTCTTTGAATCCTGTAGCAGAGTTAAAATCAGTTGGACCAGGGATGTATATTGGTTGTAATGGATCTGCTGTAGGTTGAAGAGTCCCACTACCGTTGGAAGTTACCCAAAAATAGGTTGTAGAAGCATCTGCATCTGCAACAGAACCAAGTAGTTGATAAGAAGATTGCCCTTCACAAAGCATAGCATCGTTACCAGCATTAACTACTGGAGCAGCGTTTATTTCTAGATTAAAACTATCTGTAATCGACACTGGACATACGCCATTTCCAACAGCAGTTAAAGTTACAACAGCTGTTCCGGTTGCTCCAGCATCTGAAGCTATTACAGGGGTTAATGTACTTTGACCAGAAACAATCTGAGCAGGACCTGTAACACTCCATGTATATGTAAATGCGTTTAAAACACTTGCTCCAACTACAGTATATGTTTCAGTAACACAAATAGAAGCGTCAACTCCTGCCTCAACAATTGGTTTTGGAATAATTTCCAATTGTATAGGGCTTGAATCACTTGAACAAGATCCTGAAGTTGAAGAAGCAGTTAGGATTAAGTCTACTGTACCTGTTTGACCGGGAGCCGGGGTATAAATTGTAGCTAAATCATCATTTGGTGTAAATGTTCCTAATCCGTTTGATGAAGTCCATGATACTGAACCATAATTAGAGGCGGATATTTCAGAATTTGAAAGAATCAACGTTTCGCCTTCACAAATAGTACGAGTCGATGGTACCACAACAATTGGACTTGGAACTATGGTAATCGTTTTTGTACTTGTAGCCGAAGTATTACAAGAATCATATCCATTAACGCTTAATGTTAAAATGATATCTCCTGTGGCACCAGCAGTAGGTAAAATTACTGGATTTAAATCATTTTGAGTACCCGCTTGAATGGTTGCAGGCCCTGTTAGAGACCAGTTGATATTTGTTGAAACTGATGCGTTATAATTGGATGCAAACGCGTCATTAATTTGATAAGAAGCTGTTCCTTCACAAATAGATATTGGAGCTCCCGCATCTGCAGTTGGTTTACTTTCAATTAAAACTTCCAGAGAATAAGTAGCGTCTGGACAATTTGTATTTGAAAAACCTGTAATCGTTAAAGTAACACGTCCTAAACTTAAATCTAAAGCAGAAGGTGTATAGGTTGTGTTTAAATTGGTTGGATCTGCAAAACCTGAAGTTGAGGCAGTAGAACTTGTTGACCATAAAATACTCGAGGAGTCTGGCGCTAATCCAACTAATGAGATTGTATCTCCTTCGCAAATAGAAGAAGGTGCTGTAAATCTAACCGTTTGTTCTGGGTTAAAGTTTAATGTAATTGTATCAGATACATCAAATGCACTTCCACATTCTGCATCTGCAAGCGCTGTAACTTTTAAAACAACTTGACCGGCAAGAAGTTGTGAAGCTGTTGGTGTAAAAGTGGGGTTTAAATCATTTGGATTACTAAACCCTGCACTACTTCCGGTGCCATCCTCTGTCCATAAAACAGAGTCATAATTCGTAGCAGTAACTCCAGAAATTACAAATGGCTCTGAGCTACATACTTCCTGTATGGACTGCCCAACATCAATTGTTGGTTTCGGTTGAACAACCACTTTAAGAGTTTGAACATAAGGCGCACAAGTTTCTGAAGTTGTTGATGTTAATTGAATCTCAAAATCATTCTCATTTTCTGGAAATTGATTAAAAGTAGCAGTATCTGAGTTGGCACCCACAAAGGTTCCATGACTTCCATTAATTTCGGTCCATACTACGGTATTTCCATCCGGATTTAACGCAGTTGCAGTATAAGGTTCTCCAGCACAAACTGCTGCAAGAGAACTTATTGTTGCATTAGGGGCTTTGTCTATGACAATTGTAATTTCTTCAAAATCTGTAGAGGAACAAGGCGCATCACTCGTTGCCGTTAAACGTAAGGTCACAAATCCGTTATCAATGTCGTCTTGATTGAAAGTATAGGAAGGATTTAGAATCTCTGAGTTTGAAAACGTTCCTGTGCCACCAACTGGATTTACTCGAGTCCATTTTACTGTATTAGTTAAATCTTCAACCGAATTTCCTGATAAATTATAGGTCTTTTGAGAACTACAAACCTTATCATTAAGCGTTGTCATAGAAACTACTGGAGTTTTAATAACATTCATTGTAAATTGTTGTGTGGTTGGTTCATCACAAGGTGAAATTCCATCGACACTTATCTGAATCACAACGGTGTCACTATCCGTAGCAGGTACATACGTTGGACTTGCTGTATTTCCATCTATTAAGGTTCCTGTTCCACTAATTATTGTCCAATTGATAGTGTTAGAATCATGGTTGGTAAAAGTGGCTGTCAAAAGCTTATTATCTCCCTCACAGAAAAACCCATCATCTGTAAAATCGATCGTCGCTAAAGGGTTGATATTTAATTTAAATGTTTCTGTGATTTGAGTACTACATGGGGCTGTTGGGTTTAATGTAAAAATTAAATTTACAAAACCAGCAGCAATATCGGCTGGTGTAGGCTCATAAGATGGGGTTAAGGTATTGTTTCCTAATAATGTACCTGAACCAGAAGTTGACCAGTTGTATGTGTCAACAGAACTTACATTTTCTATAAAGACTGTTCCTGTTGGGATGGTATAGCTCGTTTGCGATTCACAAATTGTATCTTCATTTGTTGTTAGAGTAACAACTGGATCTCTAGTAATCGTATGCGTAATTGTCTTCGAAATTGTTCCAACACAAGGTGCAATAGCGTCTGCAGTAACAACTAATTCAACCAAACCGTTTGCAATTTCAATAGGCCCAGGTGTATATTCCGTTGTAATGTTATTACTAGATGCTGTAAAATTTCCATCACCTCCATTATTAGACCAAACAAGGTTTTTAACATTGGTTTCTGTTGCATCTAAAATAGAGATACTAGCACCTTCACAAATATTTTGTGATACTCCTGGGAATAATTCAGGTTTTTCCTGAATAGGGATTCGTACAACTTCCACAACATCAGTAGCACAAGGTGCGTTAGGAGCAACCGTAAGTGTCAAATCTATGAAGCCGTTGGAAATATCTGTAGCACTTGGGGTTACTAGTGGACTCAAAGTCGTAGGGCTTGCAATAGTTGTACCTGTAGTTGATGTCCAAATAAATGAATCTGCATTATTAATCGTAGTACCTGCCAGCGCAACATTGGTTTCATCTTCACAAATTGGATTTTGTTGTTTTACCACTATAACCTCTGGTGAATCTACAAAAGTCACAACCATCTCAGTGACATTATCCGCCGTACATGGATCTAAGGCTTTCGCAGTTAATTTAAAGGTTACCGATCCATGAGCTAAATCTCCAGTTCCTGGCGTATAAGTTGGGTTTATAATATTGTCAACATCAAATGTTCCATCTCCTGATGTTTCTTCCGCAACGATGGACCAAACTAAACTTTTAACGGTTGTTGTATCAAAAGTAGCGGTAGTAATTTGAAAAGGCAGAGCACATTCCGTTAAGTTTACACCTGCATCAGCAACCGGTAAAACCTGAAATAAAAGATCAAAACTTTCGGTTACCTCAACTGTACAGGAAGTAACAGCATCAACAGTAATAGTTAAGGTAACACCACCAGCCGCTAAATCAGCAGCAGACGGAGTATAAATTGGGTTCAAAGGATCACCAGAAGTTGTAAAAACTCCGGTACCCGTAGTTTCCCAAACAATAGAATTTGTATCATAAGCCGTAGCTGGAGCAATGGACACACCTCCTATGCCAAATGTATTTTGATCGATACATATTGAAGTTGTTGGTGGAACCGTAATAACCGGTAGTTTTTGTAACTCAAGTAGAATTGTATCCGTTACTAAATCTGTACAGGGTGCATTTGATTTTGCTTCAAGCGTAAGAGTAACAAAACCGGTATCATAATCTTGGGGTGAAGGCGTGTACGTTTCTAATAATGCATTAGGGTTTGCAGTTGACCAAGTTCCATTTCCACTTGTTTTCCAAGTTACATTTGAATAATTAATAGCAGTCGCTTGATTGGTAACATACGAAGACGGTGCAAGTGCACCCTCACATAAACTTACGGTTGGTGGACCCGCATCTACTGTTGGTTGTTCAATAAAATTTAGAGTAATTGTATCTACAGTAGAAGAATTACAATTTAATGGGTTTCTAGAAGCAGTTAAGGTAAGCGTTACAGTTCCGAGTTCATAGTCTGCAGGGGTTGGAAAATACGTTGGTGTTTCTGTAGTTTCTAAACCATTAAAATTTCCAGTTCCAGAGGTCTCCCATAAAAGAGTGTCATAATGATCTATTTCGATATTTGTTATGGGGAAATTTGGCGTACCCACACACAAATTTACAACTGGATTAATAATATTTATTGTTGGAATTTTATTAATCGTTAAGACCATTGAATCTGTTGCTGCTGAGTTACAAGGAAAATTTTCTTGTCCTGTAAGAGTCAGCGTCACAGATCCTGAATTTGTATCAAAAGAACCAGGGATGTAAGTTGGTGTCAAGGTAGATTCTGATCCCGGTTGAAATGTACCATTTCCATTAGTTGTCCATAATAATCCAGCTGTATTGATGTTTGTTGCTGTAGTTACTGTGAAAGATTCTCCTTCACAAATTACATCATCATCACCAGCATTTACAACAGGCTTTGGTGTAATGATAATTTCGGTTTGAGAAGTCGATGGTATGCTACATGGACTAATAGCGTCTGCTGTTAATGTAAGAATAACTGTACCAGATTCACCTGGAACAGAATTGTATGTGGGTGATAAAGTAGAGGTATTTGTAAATGTTCCTAGCCCCCCACTTTGTGTCCAATTAACTGAATCTGAAAACTGTGATGTTGCATTCGAAATTGTAACTGATTCACCCTCACAAATTTCAGATGTAATCCCTGCATTTGCTATTGGATTTTTTTGAATGGTCACAACCATCGTATCGGAAGCATCTGCACAACCTGGTTGTGATGCTGTAACCGTAAAGCTCACAGAACCTGATACCTTATCATTTGGACTAAACGTATAGATAGGATCTTCTGTATTTTTATTGTCAAAACTCCCTGATCCTGTAGAAGTCCATTCAATTGAATTTGAATTAGTGATGGTCGATTGTAATGGAACTACATTATTGGTTTCACAAATAGTTTCATCACCACCTGCCACAGCTGTTGGAGCGGCGTTAATTGTGTAAAGTACAGAATCTGTAATATCTGGACCACAACCATTTATAGGGGAAACAGTAACGGTAAGTGTTACTGTAGAATTTAAATCGTTAGTAGCAGGAACATAAATTGGATTTGGAACCGTAGGATCTTCAAAAAAACCATTCCCGCTGGTAGACCATAATATAGACCCTGCATTTTGTATCGATGCTCCAGTGATGTTTATGGGCCCTTCACAAGCTAAACTATCAGCACCGGCATCAACGATAGGTTTTTTTACAATGTTAAGAATTATATCGTCTGAAGCTGGAGTAAAACAAGGACTTGCGCCAGTAGCCTCAAGGGTGAGTGTGACAGAACCAGTAGAAATATCATTCGGCCCAGGAGTATAGATTGGTGTTAAAGAATTCGAAGAGGTAAACACTCCATCTCCTGTTCCGTTAGACCATGAATATGAGCTTGAAACACCATTTGTTACTGTTACTGAATTTGATAAAAATTCATAATAAGAATCTTCACAAATTGTAGCCTCAACAGGTGCAATCTCAACAACTGGAGGTTGCGTAATCAAAATATCAACCGAGTCTGTATCACTCGGACATGTATTTCCAGAAAAGGCCTCTAAGGTAAGCGTAATAGGACCTACATAATTTAAATCGGCAACACTAGGTGTAAAAACGGGTCTTACAGGATCTGAAGTATCCAAAGTTCCTGTAATTCCTGAGGGTAAACTCCATTGTAAAGATGCCGCATTTAGTGTTCCAGAAGCATCTAGGGTTATAGGATCTGTACCACAAGTAGTAACATTATTTCCAGCATCTGCAACAGGAGCAGCGTTTATGTTAATCTTAATGGTATCTGAATATGTTTGTGCACAAGGCCCTATGCCTGTTACAGTTAACCTTAAAATAACAAAGCCATTTAAAATATCTGCAGCACTTGGTGTATAGGTTGAGTTTAAAATGTTTGGATCACTAAAATCTCCAGAGCCAACGTCGTTTGACCACACAATCGATGAAGGCTCGTGATTGATCACTGTAGACTGGAGTTGAATTGGTGTCGATGGTGTTTCACAAACATCGAAAGAGGGACCACCTGTAATAGAAATTACAGGTTCGGGTTGAACCTCTACGACAACCTGATTTGTTTCAGTACACCCATTTGGTGTTGTTTCGGTTAAAATATAAGTTGTTGTTACTGTTGGGGTTACTAATGGGTTGGATGATGTTGAAGTAAACCCAACAGGGATACTACTCCAGCTATACGTATGTCCAAGAACCGATGGTGCTCCTATATTAACAGAATCAAATTCACAAATAGTTGTATCCGAAATGACTTGAGCAACAGGCAACGGATCGGTAACAACTTCAAAAGTATCTTCTACATAGCAACCTGTAGTATTGTTTGTAATTCTATAAGTGAAAATTTGTGTATTGACTTGGTTAAAATTTATAGTTATTTGATTTGAATTATCTATAGGAACTGTTGGATTAACACTTAGGTTTGAATACCAAGCATAAGAATGGTTCGCTATAAATGCTTCACCAAAAGTTGCAGAATCTCCTAAACAAACCAATTGATTTGGTATATCAGTTATAGAAGGAGCTGGATTAACTACAATCTCCACTTCATTAGAAAATACTGAGGAACAACTCCCATTTTGAACTTCTGCTCTAAAAATAGTAGTTTGGGTGAGTGCAGGAACCGAATAACTATTTGTTGTATTAGAAATAGTTGACCAGCTAGCGCCATTATCTGTTGATGCTTGCCATTGAATAATGGTTCCAACTTCTGAAGTTAGATTGATATTTCCTCCAAGATTATTTTCACAAATTGATGAGTTGACTGCTGTAAGAACCCCCCCATTACTAGGTTGAGAAACTTGTACAAATGCAGGCGCTGAGAAATCTTCTGGAGCTGAGCCACTCTTTAATACAGCTCTGTAATAAAGATCTGATGTAGTATTGGTAACTGTATAGGTAGTACTCACATTACTTATTGGTACAACACCTGATGAAAAATCTACCACAGGAGAGGATTCCCATCTAACAATACTTCCTGTATGACCCGACAAAGACAATACAGTAGAATTTGTTCCACTACAAACTGTTGTGGTGCCAGAAACACTTCCTCCTACCGAAGCTGGAGAAACAGTAACCGAAACAGAAGTTCTATCTACACTTTCACAACCGCTATTAGCGTCAATTTGAGCTGCAAAATATTCTCCTGTAACTAAAGGAAAATTAGTTGCATATTGTGTACCAGATACTGCTTGATTATACCAAACTGGAGATCCAGAACTCGAAATTTGCAAATTTGCAATTGTAGCCGAATCCGATTCTAAAAATGATTGCGCATTTGCAATTGGCGCATTTGGAAGCGTTGGTTGGGCATCTATAACAATGTTTAGAGACGCAACAGAAGTACAACCTTGAGAATTTGTTACTGTATAATTATGGGTTCCAGAAGGAAGTCCAGTAATTGTTTTACTTGTACCTGAGCCTGTTAGCGAAACATTATCACTAACTCTTGTTAAAGTCCAATTTCCTGTTGAAGGTAAATTCGTTAAAGTTACAGATCCTGTAGCTGTTGTACACGATGGTTGCACTAGTGTTCCTACAACTGGCGGAGACTGTACAGGCAACGAATTAATAGTAACAGGGCTTGTGGCTTCCGATTCACAAGTTCCATTAGAAACAACAAAACTATAAGTTCCTGCAGCTAAACCCGGTACTTCATAAGAAGAGGTAGAAGCAGAATATGTTGTGCCATCTGTTTTATTTTTAATTGTCCAAGTTCCTGAAGGTAAATTAGAAAGCTCTATACTACCTGTTGGAACTGAGCATGTAGGATTTGTAAGTGACCCAATTGAAGGAGTAGAAGGAATATCGTTAACAGTTACTGTTATTGCTGTTCGCGGACCCTCACAACCTAAATTGCTTGTTTCGCTCACATAATAAGTGTTGCTTCCAACCAAACTAGTGTCAATAATTGGAGGATTTGCTGATCCAACACCGCCAGTAGGATCTCTATACCAATTTAAAGTTCCACTTGTAGAAGTGGTAGCGGACAAAGGATCGGGAGTTTGATTTTTACAATAAAAAACTGAGGATGAAGCGACTGAAGGCGCCGACGGTAAAGGACTAACATTGACTTTAACTTCAGTACGCGGACCTTCGCAACCATTAATAGTTTCACTAACATAGACATTAGTTGTTCCATCAGAACTTGTTACTGGAGTGTATGAGTTTCCTAGAAAATTACCAGAAGTTAAATCATCATACCATCGTGGGTTCGAAATTCCTGAAGTATCTAGTGGTAATGCAGTTTCATTTAAACATAAATTAACAACTGAATTTGCTACAGTTGGAGCAAATGGTAACGGGTTTACTATAACAGTAATTTGAGAACGTGGACTTTCACACCCAGAGGCATTTACCTGGCTTACTTCGTACGTAACATCTCCTGAAATTGAAGTATCAGGGGTTGGAGCTGATGATAACTGTGTTCCATCAAAATCATACCAAACTAAATTATTTCCAGTATCAAATGCTGCTGTTAACTCTTTAGCTGTTTGATTTAAGCAATAGTCAATAGGGCTATTTACTGCAGGAGCAGTAGCATTGGGGTTTACAGTAATGGTTACAGAATCTGATAAAGTTGATGAACAAACAGAGTTGTTAACTGAAATCAAACTCATTTCGATATCTGTTAATTGATTCGTCTCAGAAATTGTAGCCGCACCAGCTGCATCTAAAACAACCGTTTGGTTTGCACCAGAATCTATGGAATATACCACTGTTGCATTTGGTGTCCCTGAGATCGTAAAAATTGCATCTTCACCTGAACAAATTGAAGAAGACGAAGTACTTAAATTGGCAGTTGGTAGTGTATTTACATTGACTGAAAATGTTGCTGAGTTAGAACAATTATCCGCATCGGTTCCAACAACAGAGTAAGTTGTATTTGAAGTTGGAGAAACGGTTATTGATGGAGAGGTTTCCCCTCCCGGACTCCAAACATAAGAAGTCCCTCCAGCTGCAGTAAGTACTACCTCTTCTCCGAGGCAAATGGTATTATCTCCAGAAATAGATATGACAGGTTTGGGATTGACTTGAACTTGAATTTCAGCTCTTGGGCTTTCACACCCATTGATTGTTTGACTTACATAATATAAAAATGTTCCAGTATTAGAACTGTTAGGGGTAGGTGCTTGAGACAATGGAGATCCACTTGTGGAGGCTATATACCATTTTAAATCTGTACCTGATGCCGTAAGTGCCGTAGTTGTATCGCCTTCGCAATAACTTACAAGGCTTACTACTGATGGCTGCGAAGGAATCGGCTCAACGATTACAGTCTCTGAAGTTGATAACAAAGTTTCACAATTTGTATTATTGACTTTAACTAAATCAACAGTTTGATTTGATGAAACATTTGGAATAGACACACTAAATTCTCCTGAATTATTCAACGTTATACTTGTATCTGAACCAGAATTTAATTTGTATGTTACAACATCACCTGGGTTACCTGAAAATATAAATTGAGCATTAGAACCTGAACATACAGAAACATTAGAAGTTGTTACTGAAGCTGTAGGGACTGGACTCACCTCTACTGTAACTGAAGCAGAAGCAGTACATCCTGCCAAATTTTTTCCAATAACAGTGAATGTTGATGATGCTGACAGATTCTCCACGAGAAAGGATGCCTCATTTGTAAAACCACTACCCCAATCGTAATCTACCGCACCGGTTGCTGTTAAAGTAGTTGTTTGATCTTCACAAATAATTAAATTTCCACCTATAGTTATATTTGGTAAACTATTAACTGAAACTGAAGTCGTTGCAGAAGTTGTACTCCCATCATCATCCGTAACCACGCATTGGTAATCTCCAGCATCAGATGCAGTCGAATTAGAAATAGAGAACGTATTAGATGTTTCACCAGCAATATCAGCTCCATCTTTTCGCCATTGATAACTAAGGGGCCCATTTCCAGTTGCCGTAACAGATAAAGAAATTGCCTCGCCTGCACAAACATCTAGTGTAGCTGGTGGCTGTGAGGAGATTGTGGGAACAACTAGTAGACTAGAGTTTAAATTATTGTTTTTAGTATTGGTTTTATCGTCTTTTATACTGGTTGAAAAACCACTAAAAAAAAACATTAAAAAAGATGATAGAAGTAAAATTCTAAATAAATTTCTCTTATTCATATAGGGGGGTAATTATTAGTCAATTGAATTTATTAACAAATATATGTAAATTGTTAATAACATTATTAAGATTCATAAAAAAAAATAATGTGTATTTATTAAATTATTATTTTTCAGTAACTTACAAAATAAAGTCCGTTTTTAAAATCACATTTTCAAAAATGACTATAAGAGCAAGCAACAAACATCTCAAATTGGTCGTTTTTAAATAAAAATAGGTTTTAAGACTAAAAGTTATTAGTTTTGTTTGAAATAAAATGAATGATGAATCTTTCTATTTTTTGGAAACTTATAATCCTTTGTAGCCTTACCAGTTGTGCTGAATCTGTCTCAGAAGATGCGGGATGTTTTATCGAATTTCAATCTGACACATACAAAAATAAACCTTTTTATCTTGCAAGCCACTTTGGCAAATACCAAACATTATTAGACTCTGTAACAGCAGATTCAAAAGGGAAACTTATTTTTAAAAACAAAAAAAAATATGTGAGTGGTATTTATATGCTGTTAAATGATTCTAAGGAAATTGAATTTGAGTTTTTAATGGATGCTGCACAACAATTCAAAATAGAGCCGAATTCCAAAAACCCATCCAAAACAAAAATTTACAACTCGCAAGAAAATATAGATTTTAAAGACTTTACGATTTTTTTAAAAACAAAACGATCAGAAATTGAATTGTTACAAAAATCGATTAAAACTACGAGCAGCCCAAAAGAAAAACTTGACTTTGCAGATAAAATAAAATCCGTAGAAAATGAAATCGAAAAGTATAAACAAAATTATAGGTTGTTGCATACAAACACTTTGGCGCTTTTATTTAAGTTAACACAACCCTTAGAAGATTTTTCTTCACTAAAAAACCAAAAATTAGCAACAAAAAAAGATTCTTTACTTTTTTTAAAAAACAATTATTTTAGAGGTATAGATTTTAATGACAGTCGTTTATTAAGAAACCCCTTTTTTGAACAAAAACTATCCACCTATTTTAATGTATTTGTTCCTAAAACTGTAGATTCAATTACAGAAGAAATCACTAGAATATTAGACGAAGCCAACACCCTTAATAGTGATACATTTAAATACATGAGTCTTTATTTTATAGACTTATACATCAACCCTAAACAAATGGGGCACGATCGTGTATTTTTAAATTTGTATGAAACCTATTTTAAAAACCAAACATACGAATGGCTGCCATTAACACAAAAAGAACTTTTTAAATTAAAGGCACGCTTACTTGAAAATAATCAAATAGGCTCTAAAGCAAAAGAATTGTTTATGAATTCTATTGATAACACCCCCCTTTATTTATACGATTTGAATGCTGATTATATTGTTCTTGTTTTTTGGGACCCCACCTGCGGTCATTGTCAAACAGAAATTCCAAAAATAAACCGTTTGCATAAAAATGATTGGAAAAATATTAACCACTCCATTTATGCTGTAAACATCAATACGGAAGTGAAATTAGAATGGGAAAAATTTATTTCAAAGCATGATTTAAACACATGGAATCATGTATCGCCTGCCAAAGTAGTACGTGGAAATTATTCGCAAAAAGATGTAGACTACCAAACGCATTACAACATTGAGCAAACCCCAGTATTTTATTTATTAGACAAGGATAAAATTATTATTGGCAAAGACATAGATCCACAAGAGTATTCAAAACTCATGAAATCGTAAAATTTAGTTTGGTTGCTTGCACTAGCTTTGATTTTGCATGCTTAAGTACCCCATTTTCAAACCCTCAATAAATTGCACCAAGCTTATATTGATAAAGTAATGCTCTTTGGCTATCTATTTGTCTGGGGCTATCTCCTATTTTTTTTTTAGGCACTAAAAATTATGTTTACAATGTATCTAAATTTTACTCATAAACTTTAAGGTTTGGTGGTAAACGAAATTTCGTTTCCATAATACACCCCATTACAATCTTTCATATACGCCCGAACATAATAGGTGGTGTTTGGCGTGAGGTTATAAATGTAAGAATCATAATCATCATTCCAATTACCATTTTCTGAAAAGGTACCTGCAATGGACGGGTTTGGAGATGTGCTCCAACATACTCCTTTGGATTGTGCTTTAACAAATGAATTGCTGGTAATCATCCCACCACTTTTCGCTTCTGTTGATGTGATGGCAGTAATGGGTACTGTCGTTTGATCGGGATCTTCTCTTAAAGAAAGGTCTTGAAAACAATAGTTGTTATCTAAATTACCCCCAACATTAACATTCCCTGGACTACAATCAAAGCTATAATTTAACATAATGTAAAGAAATTTTCCTGGCCTTTTCAGCTCCTACACAAGTTATACACACATGAAGACAGGAAGGCCCGGTATCCACTTAAGCCGTAAGCTAAGAGACCAAGATGCTACATGCATCAACGGAAAGTGTGTTAGAGTATCAAAAATGACCCCTTATTGCTTTGGAGGGCTATTCACTCTAGGGATAATGAGATTTCTTTAGTAAGACCAACATATTTCAAGCTCAAAAACAAAGTAAAAGAGTTGTATCCTGACGAGGTTAAAGCAGTGTGCAAACGTTATATGAAATATAAAACCAAAAGAAAGATGGATAAGGAAATTAGGTCAGGGGTTTTTAAGACTAGTAAAAGTAAATTTAACAGACTCAAGCTGGATTAGAATTTCTTTCCTAAAACTAAAAATTTTCTAAGGAAGTGTAGTAAACTGTAACTCATTTCCGTAAAACACTCCATTACAATCCTCACCATAAGCTCTAAAATAATAGGTAGTATTGGGTTGAAGATTATACATGTAGGAATCGTATGTTCCGTTTAGACTTCCATTTTCCGAGAAAAAATCATTCTCAATTGTTGGATTTGGGGAAGTACTCCAAACAAGGCCTCTAGATTTCATCTTAGTGTATGAGGTGGTGTTAGTAGTTGTTTTTGCTTGGTCAGAGCTGATATTAAATGCAGCAACAGTTTGTATATCAATGGGCGGTATTAAACTAGGATCTTGGAAACAATAGGTGTCATCTAGATTATTTGACACATTAATATCCCCAAACGTACAATCAAGCCCATCATTCACTAGTACAAATAGATTACAGGGAAAGTCATTTAAATCTAGTTGTTGATTGTTTTCAACTGTTAGACTTGTATACACCTTGAGAAGTGAATCAAAATTAATGTCATTCAAACTTTGATTTGAATTAAATAAAAAGGAATTTGAATTGTAAACTTTATCTCCAGTTGTCTCTAGTTTTGGCATGAGTACCTTAGAAAGGTTGGTATTATCACGAATAGTTAAATTCTTATGAACTGTTAAAAGCTCAGGGAATATTATTTCAGGAAGAGATTCATTATTATTTATGCTTATGTTATAAAAATTTTCAATAGTTGGTATGTTTATTTCTTCCAATAAAGTATTTTTATAAATCAAAATATGTGGCTCTAACCAATATTGTTTATCTTTTACATAATTTGAAGATTTTAAACTCTCAAAAGTTATTTTTTTTAATGATTGATTATCAGTAATTTCTATTTGACCAGATTTAACATTTGTTAACTTTGTAAAGTTTATCTCCTCTAAATTTTCATTTCCATAAATTCTAATGAGTGCTTCAATATCCAAATCAGTTCCAAAACTAATTGTTTTCAAGTTTGAATTACCGCTAATTCTAAAAGAATTATGACCTCCATTTGGCTGACGGGTTTTATAAAAGCTATCTAAATTAATTTCAATTAGACTTTCATTACTTGATATATTAAAATTACTATATCCGTCTTTTCCTTCCCAACTTGTTAAATCCAGTTCATTTAAATTTTCATTATTGCTAATTGAACCTTCACGGTTACCACTAATTTGCAATTTTGGCAATAAAAATTTCTCGATATTATTGTAGTCAACAATTAGCCTACTTGAAATTTTCCTCAGTTTTGGTGCATTGAATTCCCTTAATGAATATTCATATTTTAAAATGAAGTTATCCTCAATCCTATCTAAGCTAGGGAAATTAACTATTACTATATTACTGTAGTTTGGAGACCCGTATTCCCAATTTAAATTTCTTAAAGAGATTATATTTTGAAATGTTATCTCAGAAGTAGTAGTGATTGTATAGTTTTCAGGGCTAAAATCTCCTGACTCAGTAGAAAAATTATAGATATGGTTTCTATTTGGGTCTTCATTAGCAATTGCAATTTGATTACCATAAACCGTATCCCCACCAATTGTGGTTACAAAAGGTCTAACAAATAATGAGTCTACAGGAACTCCAACCAAATCCAGTTCAAAAACAGGAGGGACTTCTTTCCAAAACCCACCATCATAATAAGCTTGCTCCACTTTTGGATCTGAAGTTGTAGCTCCACCAATAGTATTATAACATAGTCCAGCAGATGCTATATTTTGAATATTATCAGTTACTATTTCTGCACCAAAGGTTACATCATTAGCAAAAACAATAGCCTCAATGTTATTGATTAAGGTTACATCAATTGAGGAACAATCAGAAATGCTTAATACCATAGAGTCCTCTAACTCTTCAAGACTCCCACATGAGTCATTTTGCACTTTAACGGTAAGGGTTACTGATCCAGAGTCAAAATCCTCATTTGTCGGGACATATTTAGGGTTGGGGGAATTGGAATTATCAAAAGTTCCATTTCCACTTGTTGTCCAATAAATGTTGGTTGCATTCCCAACATTTCCTGCTATTTGAAAGATCTCACCAGAACAAATTGTTGCATCAGCACCTGCTTCAGCAGTTGGATAACATGTGCTACAATCCGTAAAACTTATGATCCCTGTAATTGACACAGCATCACATGTTCCTGGTGGTGTTTCAATGGTATAAGTTGCAGATGACCCATCAATTAATGAGCTATCAGGCGTTCCAGAAATTATGATTCTATTTCCAACAATTGAAGAACTTATTCCAGGAGGGAGTCCAGTTACTGTAGCGCTGTTTTGAGAGTTTTCAATCAGATATTCTATGGGGTCAATAGGTTCCAATAAGCAAGCACTCATATTTTGTTCCCCAACATCAAGAATAATTTGAGGCGCGGGATCAAAAGTTATTCTTCCATATGCAACTCTATTCGGGCCATTTGATTGAGGCACCTGAACTTGGTACTCAAAAGTACTTGTTTCCAATAGTTGTTGCGTGATTTGCCCTGATATGATTAATTCATTGTTTGTTAGCTCAAAATTTAAACCTGATGGTAGACCAATTACAGTTACTCCAGAAACAATTTCAGAAAATGAATAAACAATTGGTTCTATTTCAACATTAGCACAGACAGATTGATTATTGGTTCCTGAAGATGAAATTAATATTATGCTTGTGTCATCGGGGGTAATGACAGTGATGTCCCAGCTTGTACCATTCCATATCCATTGTAGATAATCTCCATTTTCAACTCCATCAGGAAGCTCAAATGCAAAGTCATCCCCATCCTCACCATCAGCTCCTTTAAGTGAGTCAATAAATTCTTGCTCTGTTCCCGTATTGCCAAGTGCCAACCAAACTTCATAAGCAGAAATTCCATCGTCACCATCAGCTCCTTTAAGTGAGTCAATAAATTCTTGCTCTGTTCCTGTATTGCCAAGTGCCAACCAAACTTCATAAGCAGAAATTCCATCGTCACCAGGAGCTCCATCTGGTCCTGGAATTTCAGATCCAGGTGCATACAATGCAAAAGGAACCGCCGTAAGTTGTTGTAAGCTTAATTCTTGAAAAGAGTTGCATTGAGCTGTCATATCAAAATCAACCTTAAGGGTTTTCATTGCCACCGACCACTCTACATCGCTCCAAGAATTACTACCAACAGCCTCACCCGTACCAATAAGAACATTAACCATACCGTAAGAATCTGTTGTTGTTACCGTATGTTCTATGTATTCATAAGTTCCCTTTTCATTAATAAGAGAAAAACGAAGACATATTTTATGATTTCTTAAAGGGGTGTTTGTTTGATTGGCGCCAGGAAGTTCAACCTCACTTGAATTTATAATTAAAGCTTGATAACTAATACCGTTTCTTTTGTCTTGAGCAAGGACAAAAACAGAATTTAAAATACACAAAAAGAGAATAATTTTAATGCTGTGAATGGTCTTTTTCATACTTATTTTTTTGGTGTTAAAATGATAATAACTCTACGGTTAGAATCGTATATTTTCTGGTTAAATTGACTTGTTTCTCCTGCTCCTTTTATAATACATTGACTTGGATCTACTTGCAGAGAAATTAGAAATTCTTGAACACTTTTTGCCCTTTTGTTAGAGAGGGTTTGATTATATTCTGTTTGTCCCGTTGTATCGTCTGCATACCCCACAAGTGTTGAAATACTTGTTGGGTGATTTCTTAAATAACGTGCGATTTTCTCAAGTTTTTCATACTGATCTTTATCAATTATATAAGAATCTAAATGAAAAAATACGGTATGTTCTGGAGGTGATACGGGTGTCTGCTTTAATAAATTGATTTCAAATTTTAAATTTTTAATATCTTGTTCCAATGCCAATTGATTTTTTGAAATAGAATCAGGCACGATGTATTTAGATCGCTCATAATCAGAAATAGCAACTTCCTTTTTATAAGGGTTTAAATAAAGTTTAAAATACACTTGATTTGCCATGTATGAAAGTGTTTCTGTACCTTGATTAGAGGGCTTAAATGCATACGAAAAATTATAACCTACATCCAATCCAAAGGAATTCGAATTAACAACGTTTACAAACAAACCTACACTAGGGTTTATCCAAGTTCCATTCATTTCTTTTTGGTTGGTTAAGTCAAATGTTTTTCCTCCAATTTTCTGTTTTACAGAGACTAAGTACAAGAAATCTAGACTAAGTTTTGCTCCTATAATGTTTTTGTAAAGCAACTTTTGATACTTCACAAACCCACCCAGATAATTGGTGTTCCAATTGTAGTTTTCGTATCCATCGCCCCCAGTAGCATTAAATTGTTGAAAGCTTAATCCATACTCAATTTTTTGGCTAGCCAATTGAAAAAGTCCAAGACCTAATCTAGAATAAAATCCAGTATCTGGTTTAATATTATCATTCGATTTACCAGCGGAATTGCTATAAATATACTTGCTGAAATTGAGCCCTGATTCTAAAGAAATTTCTTGTGTAAAGCTTTTGCTACTAATAAGTAAGATGACTATTGTAAGTGTTAGGTGTTTCAAGGTTGTTTTATAATTTTTGTTTGGTAATAAAAGTTAAGCGCAGACAGTGTAATTATATATGCACTATCTGAAAGGTAAGGAAGGTTTAAAACTAGTAACTGGTTTGCCGTACTTAAAGTTTTTGTAAATACAATTCGTCCAGTAACATCTATGATTCTGACTTGAATATCATCATAATCTATTAAGAATTTAAAAGTAAGATGCGTTGAAAATGGATTTGGATAAAATTTTACTTCATGTAAACTTGAAGTGAACTTTGCTGTATACTCATTAAAAATAGGCTGTTGATAGCCTTGGCTTATAAGCATTGCATCTGATGTATAGGTACCCACAACTGAAGATTGGCCTACAGAATAAGAAATATGATAGTTTGATTTCGTTTGACTACCTCCTAAAGTCCCAAATGTTTGGTGATGTAACTGAGCATGAATTGACGCTACACACAAAAATAAAATAAATGTAGCGAACTGTAATTTAGTACTTGAATAGATTTTTTTAGTTGTCATAAATACCTATATTTAATCCCTTATAAAACGGACTGTAAACCGCTTCTATTTTATTTGACGCTGAAAGCTAGTTACAGGGTCGAATAGCAGTAGGTTTTTTAGGTAAAAAATATTGAATTACTAATATACATTAAAAATTATTACACACAACTTATTAATTAAAAAACACTTACTACAATATGCTACATCATTTACTTATGTAATAGTTGCAGGCATAACCGAGGATAAAAAACAAAACATTATTGAATCGGTTCTCAATGAAAAACAAAACAGTATTTAACTGTTGATATCCTTTTGAACAGCCTACTTTTTTGTAATGCTATTGCAATATAATTTTTTTAATATTTACCACCTCGTTTTCAGCATTGATAATTTTAACGAAATACATACCTTGCCCTGTCCAAGTATTTAAAGGAATAACATATTGTTGGGTATCCATTGGCTTGTTAAACACCTCTTGACCAAGCGTATTGGTAATTTTAATATGCCAACCCTCTACATTATCTAGGTTGCCACAATCAATTGTAATTTGCTCATTGGCAGGGTTAGGATAAATATTTACTGTACTTGTATAAGTAATAGGGCTCGTGCTTAAAACCCCTGTATTGATGACTAATGTGGAACATTCATTAGAAGAAGTAGAGGTATATAAGTTAGCTATTTCTTGTTCGGTTAATGCTCGGTTCCAATAACCTAATTCATCCATTTTACCACTAAATAAGTACCAATGACCATTTGCCATATGAAGTTCTCCAAAAGTTAGGTCTGTAGAACTTGTATTTATATCTATGCTTAATTGCTCTTGGTTAGTTAATTGATTATTTATATACTGCTTTAATGTTGAACCATCATATGTAATTACGGTATGATACCATACATCATAAGCGACTGCAACTCCTTCAACAACATTGCTGTTTGTTAAATTAGTACTGATTTCTCCAGAATAATTAATTTGATGCCTAAAAACAGCAGCTCCATTACCATCCCATCTTCCCATTATAGTGTGGGGTCTATTGTTAAAAGGGCTTGGTTTTGTTTCAAGATTAATCCAAGCAGACATTGTAAAACTATTTTCATTTGAAATTGTAGGATTATTAACTGTAATTCTGTTTTGAGCCCTGCCCCAACCTCCAGATGCATTTACATTAAAATAGTAGGCACTATTTTCATTCCCATCTCTGTCTGATGCTAAAGTGGCACCATTAACCGTTCCATTATTTCCATTTCCGCTTTCATCATTGGCATTCCCATTAAATGGCCAATAACCAACTAAACCATTTGTTGGCACATAAGAAGGTACTTGTGCGTTTAAATTTGCTATGCATGCCATAACAAATAAAGTATATAGACCCGTTGTGCATTATGATTTAAGAAAAAAAAGTTGTTCATATTACTGAAAATCAGTAAATTGATTTAACCACAAATCATTAAATATGAACAACTTAAATGCAAATTACGAAAGAATTTTGGAAGTATTAAGAAAAATATCAAAAGAACAGCTTTTAAGTTATCAAAGGCGTCAACCAAAATTTAGTGATTTAGAACTTATTAGTTTGAGTTTAACTGCTGAATTTATGGGAATTGATAGTGAAAATGACTTGTTTAGAAAACTTCCAAAACATATTTTATCAAAAATTGAACGCAGTGTTTACAATAGAAGACGAAGAAGACTCACTAATTCGCTGAATGATATTCGATTAAAATTAGCATCATCTTTCAATGAGTTTGAAAATTATTTTGTTGTAGATAGTATGCCTTTAGAAGTTTGTAAATTATCAAGGAGTTCCCGTTCAAAAATCTGTAAAGAAGATACTTATGCGTTTCCAGACAAGGGTTATTGTGCTGCGCAAGGTTCTAATTATTATGGTTATAAGCTACACGCTGTTTGCTCTGTAAATGGTGTTTTTCAAAGTATAGATTTGAGCCCAGCTTCGGTACATGATATCAATTATCTAAAAGACATTAAACTGCAAATAAGTGATTGTACATTAATTGGAGATAGAGGTTACTTATCATCAGAGATTCAACTTAACTTGTTTGAATCCTGCAATATAAAGTTAAATACACCAATGAGAAGTAATCAAAAAGAGTACAAAAAACAGCCTTATGTTTTTAGAAAAAAAAGAAAAAGGATAGAGACATTATTTTCTCAACTTTGCGATCAGTTTATGATAAGACGAAATTATGCAAAGACTTTTCAAGGGTTTAAAACTAGAATATTATCAAAAATTACAGCGTTAACAACGGTTCAGTACATCAATAAATTTATATTCGATAGGAATATTAATAATATTAAAATTAGCATTATTTAAAATGCACAACGGGTGTTTAATATGTATTTATAA
>Ga0209037_1000061_pt1 | contig 33345 bp, 30 predicted proteins | sample SaaInl25SG_5_DNA_FD_188225 | JGI IMG/M metagenome (GOLD analysis project Ga0209037, IMG submission 188225) | Marine microbial communities from expanding oxygen minimum zones in the Saanich Inlet - ESP_125SG_5_DNA (SPAdes) (version 2) | ecosystem: Environmental > Aquatic > Marine > Intertidal...
GGGTGCGCTCCACCACCGCCTTGTGGTCTTCAAATTGCGGATGGCTGACGTCGATCACATGCACGAGCATGTCGCTTTCTCGGGTCTCGTCCAACGTGCTTTTGAAGCTCTCAATCAGTTGCGTGGGCAGTTTGCGAATGAACCCGACCGTGTCGCTGAGCAGGAACGGAAGGTTGTCGATGACCACTTTGCGCACCGTCGTGTCGAGGGTGGCGAAGAGCTTGTTTTCGGCAAACACGTCGCTTTTTGACATCAAGGTCATCAGCGTGCTCTTGCCAACGTTCGTGTAGCCGACGAAGGCCACCCGAATCATCTGCCCGCGGTTTTTCCGCTGCGTGGCCATCTGCTTGTCGATGCCCTCGAGCTGTTTGTGCAGCAACGCAATGCGGTCGCGAATCACACGGCGGTCCGTCTCGATTTCTTTCTCTCCGGGTCCCTTCATGCCGATGCCCCCCTTCTGCTTCTGTAGGTGCGTCCACATGTTGGTCAGGCGGGGAAGCAGGTACTGGTATTGCGCCAGCTCGACTTGCGTCTTGGCGTGGGCCGTGGCGGCGCGTTGCGCGAAAATGTCGAGGATGAGGTTGGTTCTGTCGAGGATCTTGCGCTCGGGAATTTCCTTCTCAATGTTGCGCAGCTGGATGGGGCTCAGCTCGTCGTCGAACACAATCATGTCGATGTCTTCCTCCTCGACGTATTCTTTGATTTCGATCAATTTTCCCGAGCCGACAAACGTCCTGACGTCGGGCTTGTCGAGGCTTTGGATGAACACCTGGCGGGTTTCCGCTTTTGCCGTTGCGGCCAAAAACGCCAACTCGTCCAAGTACTCCTCAAGTTGTTCTCGGCGTTGGTGGCGAGTGGCCAGACCAATGAGCACGCACGTTTCTGCAGGCTTCGCGGTGGACAGGGGTTCGCGTTTCTTGGCCATGTCGCGGTCTCAGTTCCGAAATTTTTCGATGTACACGGCGATGCCGCGGATGGCGGCCATGTCCAACATGTCGCGGTGGGGCGGCATGGTGGCCTTGCCGTAGGCGATGATGGCCACCCGCTCTTCCACACTCATGGTGCTCGTGCGCAAATCCGTGGCCGTGATGAGCACCGGTTCGCCGTTTTCACCGTGGCACATGGCGCACTTCATGATGTAAAGTCGGGAGGCGTTGGCCATGTCGATCCCATCCTCCACAGATCCTTCGCCTGCATTGGCGTGTCCGTCACGAGGCCCTCCTTCAGAAGAAGCGCATTGCACCCACGTCAGAGCGAGCGCGCATGCCAAGACGACCCAAGCCGACCGGCGCATGCTCAGAACCAACCGACTTGCTCGAATCCGGGACGGAAGGGCCAAGGAATGCCCAACAGAATGAGCAGCAAACACAGGCCAAAGAACATCGCCTGCTTCTTGTGCTTGCCCGCATCATCTGAGGCACGTTTGCTCAAGCTGTAGCCCAAGGTGCCGAGCACAATGGCCGCAATCATCAACGTGGCGTGTTCCACCGCGAAGAAGCGGGTGTAGGAATTGGACATGGTGCCTTCTTGGCCCAGCATGCCTATCCATCCACGCATCATGTAGAGCATCAGCCCAAACACCAACTGAAGGTGCAAGGCAATCATGGTGAACAGCCCCAATTTGCGCTGGCCTTCTGTGAAAGGCGCGTTTCCGCGGGAGCCCTGAACGGACTTCACCACCACCAACACGAGCAACACCAAAGCCACCCAGCGCAGGGCGCTGTGCATGTGCAAGAATCCTGTAATCATGAAGCGAAGTTACACCACACCTTGGTCAAGCATCGAATCGGCGACCTTGACAAACCCGGCGATGTTCGCGCCGCGCACGTAATCGACCGTGCCGTCGGGGTTGGTGCCGTATTCCACGCACTGGCCGTGGATGTTCTTCATGATTCCGTGCAGTTTGGCGTCCACTTCCTCACGTGTCCAGTTGTAGCGGAGTGAGTTTTGGGACATTTCCAAACCGGAAGTGGCCACGCCACCCGCGTTGGAAGCCTTGCCAGGAGCGAACAAGATGCCTGCCTTGTGGAACGCCTCGATGGCCTCAGGCGTGCTGGGCATGTTGGCGCCTTCGGCCACGCACGCGCAACCGTTCGCCAAAAGCGCCGCGGCTTCGTCGCCACTGAGTTCGTTTTGCGTCGCGCAAGGGAGCGCCACGTCCACGCTCACGCCCCAAGGGCGTTGGCCTTCGAGGAACTCGGCGGAGCTATGCGCTGCGGCGTATTCCTTGATGCGGCCACGCACCACGTTCTTGAGGTTCATGATGTAGGCCAACTTCTCAGAGTTGATGCCTTCGGGATCGTAGATGGTTCCCTGAGAGTCGGACATGGTCACCACTTTGGCGCCCAACTCAATGCACTTCTCTGCGGCGAATTGGGCCACGTTTCCGGAGCCGGAGATGGCCACGGTTTTGCCCTTCATGCTGTCCCCTTTGTGGTTGAGCATTTCCTCGGCGAAGTACACGCAGCCGTAGCCGGTGGCTTCTGGACGTATGAGCGAGCCGCCCCAGTTGAGCCCTTTGCCGGTCAACACGCCCGTGAATTCGTTGCGGATCCGCTTGTATTGGCCAAACATGTAGCCAATCTCGCGCCCACCCACACCGATGTCGCCTGCCGGCACGTCGGTGTTGGCACCGATGTGGCGAGAGAGCTCGGTCATGAAGCTTTGGCAGAAGCGCATCACTTCGTTGTCGCTCTTGCCCTTGGGGTCAAAATCCGACCCGCCCTTGCCGCCGCCCATGGGGAGAGTGGTCAAAGAGTTCTTGAAAATCTGTTCGAAGCCCAGGAACTTGAGGATGCTCAAGTTGACCGTGGGGTGGAAGCGCAAGCCGCCTTTGTAGGGGCCAATGGCGCTGTTGAATTCAATGCGGTAGCCGCGATTCACTTGCACGTTGCCGGCGTCGTCTGTCCACGGTACGCGGAACATGATGACGCGCTCAGGCTCGACGATGCGTTCGAGCACTTTGGCGGTTTTGTACTTGGGATGGGCTTCCATGAAGGGGACAATGGCCTCGGCCACTTCCTCCACTGCTTGCAAAAATTCGGGCTCGTTGGGGTTGCTCGCGGCAACTCGGTCCATAAACGCCTTGATGGCGGCGCTGTGATCTGAATTCATCGACGTATGTATTGACGTTCGCGGGACGAATGTACGTTAGAGGGAGGGCGTTCGACCTCCGTCGACAGGCAAATTGATGCCGGAGATATACCCAGCGGCCGGTGAACAAAGGAAGGCGATGGCGTACCCCACTTCTTCCGGCTGCCCGACACGGCCCGCAGGCACCTTGGCCGCCATGCCTGCCAGCACCGCTTCCGGCGTCGAGCCAGTGGCTTCCGCTTTTGCTGCGGCGAGGCTCGTCAGGCGTCCCGTGAGGGTTGCTCCGGGCAAAACGTTGTTGACGGTGATGCCGTCGGCGGCCACTTCGTTGGCCCAGGTTTTGGCCCAGTTTGCCACCGCGCCACGCACGGTGTTGGACACGCCAAGGCCCACCAGCGGTGCCTTGACGGACGTGCTGATGACGTTCACAATGCGGCCCCAACCCGCCCGGCGCATGCCTGGAAGCACGGCTTGGGCGAGCAGTTGGTTGTTGATCAGGTGCTGCTTGAATGTGTTGAGGAAGGCTTCCTCTGCGGCGTCCGTGATGGGCCCGCCTGCGGGTCCGCCGCTGTTGTTGATCAGGATGTGAACGTCGTTGGCTTCGACGATGCCTTCGGCGACGCGCTTCACCTCGTCGGGGCGCTGAAAGTCCGCGACGGCCACCGCGTGGCCTTCACCGGGCAACGTGGTGAGTGCTTCGTTGAGGCGGTCGAGGTTGCGGGCGAGCAGCGTGACGCGTGCTCCAAGTCCGGCGAGTTGCTGAGCCGCTGCCAAACCAATGCCTTGGGAAGCGCCGCACACCAAGGCATGCTTGCCACTCAAATCCAAGGGCAGAACGTGGAGTTCCTTCATGCGGCCAAAGGTAGGCGAGTCCTATTTTGGTCCCATGAAGCGATTGGAACACCTCGGCATTGCGGTAGCAGACTTGGCGGAAGCGGAACGGATTTTTACGGACGTGCTCGGTGTGCCGCCTTACAAGCGGGAAGAGGTGGCCGAAGAGGGCGTGATCACCTCGTTCTTCCAAACCGGCGATTCCAAGGTGGAGCTTCTCGAGTCCACCACGCCGGACGGACCCATCGCCCGGCACATTGCCAAGCGCGGACCCGGCCTGCATCACGTGGCGTTTTTGGTGGACGACCTCGAAGGGGAAATTGCCCGTTTGGAAGGAGAAGGCTATCGGGTCATCTCAGGACCCAAGGGCGGAGCGGACGGCAAGCGCATTGCGTTTTTGCACCCGTCGGACACGGCCAAAGTGCTGGTGGAGCTCTGCGCGGAGGCCTGAGGCTGCCGCGAGAGGTGGCGATCAGTTGCGGTTTTTGAGGGCCTTTTTCAGCCCCTTGTTTTTCGCCTTGCCGTGGCCCTGCATTTTAGGGTCAAACAGCGTCTTGGAGGCCGTGCTGCGTGTGGGTGCTGCACAGCCTTGCTCGGGCTTGCGGCGATAGAGGTCGTGATGAAGCGTGACGCGCCAGGGTCGGTAGCCGAGTTGCTGCCAGTCGAGTCCGCGCACGTCGGCGTCAAGCACGCGAATCAAGGTGTCGGTCCGGGCTTTGGCCAGCTGGAGCAAGTCCATGTCCACGGTCAGCCGCACCATGCGGCCTCGGTAGACCTTGAGCCCTGCGCCCAGGCCAACCGTCAACGCGACGTGCCAGTCGGGGAGTTGGGCAGGTTGGAAGAAGACCTCAGGTGCGGAGAGGTCGGTTTGGGTGAGGTGGTAGGCTGCTCGGAGCCCGGCACGCCATTCGACGAATCCGTCTGGTCCCGTGGCCAGGGCACGCATGCTTTGAAGGTCGAGGCCCACCGTGGTCACCGACGCTTCCTTGGCGATCAGGTCCTCCACAAACGCGACCGAAGTGTCGGTGCCCGACCCCTTGAGTTCGCCGACAAACGACTCGCGCATCCGGGTTTGGCTCACGTGAAGGGAGGCTGAAATGCGGTCGGACCACAAGGCATCCTCAAGCAACCACAAATGCCCAAACCCAACGCGCCAGCCCACTTGAGGTTCGGCACGCCACAGGCCGTTGTGCATGGTGTCTGGAACCAAACTGTCTCCCACGAGGTGGGTTCGGATCCACGTGCTTTGGAACGAGGATGGCACGCCCATCAATAAGCTGGTTCCTGCGGAAAAAGTCCATGCCTTGCGCTCGTGGGTTCGAAGGGTCGATTCAAAGGGGTTGTCCCACACGGCTTGTCCCCAAGCGCCGAGGCTCGAGGCCACCAAGGCCCAGGTCATCAAGGCGTGTGCAAATCGCGTCACGCGTCGGCTGCTTGCAGGGATTCGAGTTCCTTAAGCGCAGCATCCATCCAGCGGTCGTCTTCGAAGTGATTCCATTGTTCCGGGGCCCCCATGACCGTTTCCATGGCCTTCTGCTGTTGCCGTCCTCGGGCAAGAGCCTCATGGTATGGCGTGTGGCTGAACGTCACTTGCGAGTACAGCGGGAGCCATCGGTCGGGGTGCCTTTGTTGCAAACGCGCCTCGAGCTTCTTTTGTTGTAGGAACGCGGGATCTCCCGTCAGATCACGCATCTCGATGTAGTTCTGCAAGGCCAAATCGAGGATTGCGTCGCCCGCCGGCTTCCGCAACCGCGTGTATGCCGCCATCACCTCGTCCCACTCGGCACCGGAGTCGAGCAACCCGTCGAGGACCGTGCAGTCCTCCATGCCGCTGTTCATCCCCTGCCCGTAGAAGGGAACGATGGCGTGGGCGGCGTCGCCCATCAGAGCCACGCGTTCGCCGTCGTTCCAGGGAAAACACTTCGTCATGACCAGGGACGAGACGGGGTGGGCGTTCCAATCTTCAAGCAGGTTGGGGAGGAGCGGGATCACGTCCGGGAAATGCGTGCGGAAGAATTCCATCACCGCTGCGTCGTCATTGAGGTGGCTCAGGCCATGCGGCCCTTCGAACGGCCCAAACAACGTGCAAGTGAACGTGCGGTCCGGGTTGGGCAACGCCATGAGCATGAAGGTGCCGCGCGGCCAAATGTGCAGCCCGTCCTCTTCCATTTGGAACGCGCCGTCGGCGCCGGGAAGCATCGGGACCTCTTTGTATCCGTGGGGCAGGTACCGTTGCTCGAAATCGAAGCGGTCGTTTCGCATCATGCGGCCCCGGACCGCGCTGAAGGCGCCGTCCGTCCCGAAAATGCGGTCGACCGCCACGTCCTGGGTGTGGCCGTCCGCCTCGAGGTGCAGGGTGGCGCCGTCCGCACCGGTCGTGTAGCCTTCGCACCGGTGCCCAAACTCAAACCGCACGTTGGGTAGCGACTCGGCGGCCTCCACGAGGATGCGGTTCAGGCCCGCACGGGACACGGAATAGATGCACTGGCCATCAAGCCCGTACGGTTGGAAGGCGCGGGTACCATCGACCGCGTGCATGCGCCGTCCACGAATGGGAAGGGCGATTTCCCGGACGCGATCGGCCACGCCTGCGATTTCGAGCGCCTTCCAGCCCCGGTCGCTCAGGGCGAGGTTGATGCTTCGGCCGCCGTGCAGCGGACCCTTGCGCGGGTCGGGCCGCCGCTCGTACACGACCACCTGATGGCCGCGGTTGCCAAGCATGCGCGCCCAGAGGCTCCCGACGAGACCCGCACCGACGACCGCCATCTTACCCATGAGCGCCCGTGGCTTTGGCCAAGGCCTGGTCCAAATCGGCGATCAAGTCCACCGCGTCTTCGATCCCCACACTCAATCGAATCAGTCCGTCCGTGACGCCTGTTTTTTCGCGCACCTCCTTGGGGATGCTCGCGTGCGTCATCGTGGCGGGGTGCCCGATGAGGCTTTCGACGCCTCCAAGCGATTCAGCGAGGGTGAAGAGCTGCGTGTTGGCCACGACCTTTTTGGCTGTTTCGAGGTTGTTGTCTGCAAGGGTGAACGCCACCATGCCGCCGAAGTCGTGCATCTGCCGAGCCGCGACGTCGTGGCCAGGGTGCTCGGCAAAGCCCGGCCAGTGCACTTTGGCGACGGCCGGGTGGCCGACGAGGTGCTTGGCCACTTGGGCGCCGTTTTCGCAGTGACGCTGCATGCGCAGGTGCAGGGTCTTCAAGCCGCGCAACACGAGGAAGCAATCCATCGGTCCGGGCACAGCCCCGCAGGAGTTTTGCAGGGTCCGGAGCTGGTCGGCCCAATTTTCGTCCGACGTCACAAGGCAACCCATCACCACGTCCGAGTGGCCTCCGAGGTATTTGGTCACGCTGTGCATCACCATATCTGCCCCGAGGTCAAGCGGGTTTTGGAGCATGGGCGAGGCGAACGTGTTGTCCACCACCACGCGGGCCTCCGTTCCTTTCACGGCTTCGGCCACCGCCGCGATGTCCGTGATTTGCATCATGGGGTTGGTGGGCGTTTCCACCCAAACCAACCGCGTGTCCTCATTCAACGCCGCCTTCAGTCCATCGAGGTCGCTCAGATCCACGAAGTGGAACGTGATCCCGTAATGCGCGAAGACCGTGGTGAACAGGCGGTAGCTGCCGCCGTAGAGGTCGTTGGTGCTGATGACTTCGTCTCCGGGTTGGAGCGTTTTCAACACCGTGTCCATCGCCGCCAATCCCGAGGCAAAGGCCAGGCCGTGGTTGCCGTGTTCGAGCGCCGCGAAGGCGGCTTCGAGGGCAGAACGGGTGGGGTTGTGGGTCCGAGAGTATTCGTATCCTTTGTGGTTGCCCACGCCTTCTTGGACGTAGGTCGAGGTCAGGTACACGGGGGTCATGATGGCCCCGGTGGTGGGGTCCGGTTCAACGCCTGCGTGCACCGCCAAGGTGCCGCGGCCGGGTGAGTTCAAATTGTCGCTCATGGGATTCGAAAGTTACGGGAGGACGGCTCAGTTTGGGGATGACGTTTGTGCAAGCCAAATCGGCATCAACGCGCCACCCACCAGCAAGTAGATGTGGTAGGTCACGTACCGCCACACCAAGACAACGGCCGCCCACAACGTCGCGGTCAAGGCGAGGGGCAGGACGTCCGACATGAACGTCGGCAAGGCAAGTTCCGCAAGTCCCGACGATCCGGGCGTGGGGCTGATCATCATCACGGTCCACATCGACAGTTGCCGCGCCCAAACCCCAAATTGGCTCAAGGCATCTCCGTTGCGCATCAGGGGTTCGAGGAACGCCATCAAAACGGCGTTGAGGGTCAGGAAACGGGCGGTCCAGCTCACGGCTGTGGCGGCCGCGGCTTGGCCCCAAGCCCGCCAAGACATGGTGCGCAAGTCTCGGGACGCGTTGTGCAAGTCAGAGGCCACTTGCCGCAACGCTTCGCTCCACCGCGAAAAGGGGCGTCGCGACGCGAGGGATTCCAACCTGGCCCGAATGCGCTTGGGCGCCCCAAACAAGGCCGTGCTTAGAAAGGTCGCGAGCACCGCCATGAAGGCGTAGCCGCCGACAAAAATGGTGGTGACAGAACCTTCGATCCAGGACGCTCCTTCGGGCAAAAAGGCCGCCCAACCGACCGCCAACGCGACCACGGGCACGGCCACCAAGAAGTACAATTCGTCCAGCATCGCCGTCGACATCACCGTCGCCAAACTCCGTCCCCACGACAGCCCATTCCGATGCAGGATGAACGCCGCCACGGCGCTTCCGCCTACCACCGAGGGCGTCAGTGCAGAAGCCAATTCCCAAAGCAGGATGCTGGATGTGGCCCGTTTCAGGCCCAATTCACCCCGCGCGAGCACGGTCAATCGAATCACGTACCCCACGTCGCGTAGCAAGACCAACGCGAGGGCCACAACCACCCACGTCCAGGCCACGCTCACGGAAGTCAACGCGCGCCACGATGCCCCTTCCAGCACGGACCACAAAATCACCCCCACTGAGGCCAGGACCGCCACGGTCACGGTCCTCCACACGTGTCGCGTGGTCAGCCATTTGGAGGCGGAGACGCGTCGAGAATCTTCGGTAGAGGGGGCCATGACCCCAAGGTACAGCACGTCCCGCGCCCGAGGCTTACGCGTAGACGTGGGACCCTTCGCTGCAGTTCGTGCACATCGGGATGCCTGCCCGGTCAGCGAACAGCGTGCTTCGGAAGTTGCGGTAGGCCTCGCCGTGCCAAACCTTGTGCATGGTCTGCTTTCCCAGTTGGCCGAGCACGTGGTGAGCGTCCTTGTCAAAACAGCACGGCACGACGCGCCCATCCCAGGTCAAGACCGTGCCCTGCCACATTCGCCAGCACGCGTCTTCGAGGTCGTTGCGGAGGGACCAGGAGCCCGTCACCGGGTCGCGGTCGTAGCGACGGTGTTCAGGCGCCTTGGTCAAGAGGGGGTGGCCGTCCCGAGGGTCGTCGAGTTGGGCGGTTTTGATTTCGACCTCGTCGACGCCGCATTCGCGTGCGGTGTGGAGCAAGTCGGGGAGTTCGTGCTCGTTGGGCCCCACGACAAGAAATTGCCAGACAATGTGAGGGCCTCGGCCGAGTTGGCGTTTGGCCTCGACGAGGGTGCGGGTGCCCTCCATCACCTTGGCCAGCGTGCCTCCGACGCGGTAAGCGGAATAGGTCTCCTGCGTCAGCCCGTCGATGGAGACGATGAGGCGGCTAAGCCCCGCTTCAATCAACGATCGGCATCGCGCTTCGCTGAGGTGATGAGCGTTCGTTGACGTCGAGCTGTAAAGGTTGTGGTGGGAGCAGCGCGCGATGACGGTTTCGAGCTCGGGATGGAGGAGGGGCTCGCCTTGGAAATAGAGGTTGACGTAGGTGAGCCAAGGCGCCAGTTCATCGATCCACGAGGTGGCGGCGGCCACGTCGAGCATGCCTGTGGGGCGGGTGAAGGCACGCAGGCCGCTCGGGCATTCCGGGCAGCGCAGGTTGCAGGACGTGGTCGGTTCGATGGAGATCGAGGCGGGCATGGTCCCGGCAGGCATGGCGGGCTGTCCGGTGCGTTGGGCCTGGCGGTAGCTCCAATGAAGGCGGACCAAATTCGTGGCGCGGCGCAGCGTCACCCCCCTGAGGCGCCTCATTCGATCCTGCGTTGTTGCCCACCGTCCCATGCCTCAAAGGTACGTTTCCGCGCTACCTTAGCCGGGATGATTCGCATTGGCAACACCCTCCTCAGTGAGGACTTGTTTGACGAGCACTTCACCTGCGACCTGGGCGCGTGCAAAGGCGCGTGCTGTGTGGAGGGCGAGAGTGGAGCGCCGTTGACCCAAGCGGAAGTCGGGCAGTTGGAATTGGCGTGGGAGCACGTGGCTCCGATGTTGCCCGAGGCAGGCCGGAAAGCGGTCGAGGAGCAAGGGCTCGCAGTGAGGGACGGCGACGGCGATTTGGTCACTCCTTTGGTGGAGGGCAAGGAATGCGCATTCACGGTGTTTGACTCCGACGGCACGGCGAAATGCGGATTGGAAAAGGCCTATTTCGAAGGCAAAACCGAATGGCGCAAGCCCCTGAGTTGCCACCTGTACCCCATCCGCATCAAAGAATTGATTGACTTCACTGCGTTGAATTACCACCGCTGGTCCATCTGTGAAGCGGCCCGTTTGTGTGGGAAGGCGGGGAAGGTTTCCGTGTTGGATTTTTGCAAGGACGCGCTGGTGCGGAAGTTTGGGGAGGAGTGGTACGAAGAAGCGCAACAAGCCCAAACCTTATGGCGCTCCTCCAACCCTTCTTGAAACGCCTCTTGGGCGCCTCGACGCTGCTTGTGTTGGCCGGTGCGACGCAGGTGCGGGGGCAAGGCTCGGAAGGGTGGTCCTTGGATCGGCATGCCGTGGTTTTGGGCGCGGACTCGGACCGTGTGTACCTCGGAGTCGCCCCTCATGGCCTTTCCCTCCACGAGGCTGTTCGTCAGAGATGGGAGGTGTTTTCAGCGCCGAGGTTGGGGGGAGATTTGGTCGAAGAGCGCTTGCGCCCCCTGCAAGTCGATGCTTGGCAATCGCTCGAAAGCATCCAGCATGTGTCCATGCACCCCGATGGAGGCATGGCCTTGATTTCAGCTCGCCGAGGAGGGGAAGACTTGGACGTGTTTGTGTCCCACCGATCCAAGAGCCGGATTCCCGGTGGGCGGGAATCGTGGTCCACTCCGATGCCGTTGGACGGCTTGAATTCTGAATCGGACGAGGTGTTTCCGCATTGGGAAGGCCGTGACGTGTGTTTTGCCTCAAACAGGGAAGGGCCGTTTGCCTTGTTTTCTTCGAATGCGGCCACCCAGTGGCTGCGTGCGGAACGTCGGACGGAGTTGACCGAAGGCGCTGCGGACGTGTTGTCCGCGTTGACGGTCGGACCGGAATGGACGTGGGTGTCTCGGCGGACAAGTGTGGATGGCCCCGTGGTGGTGGTGCGTGAATCGTGGCCTCAACCGCTGGCCGTCCTTGGCGAAGGTTGGTCGGTGTGCCTTTTGGCTGACGGGGTCGCCCTCGCCAACCAAGTTCTCACGGTACGAGAACCGGACTCTCGAAACGTCGCACGGCAGATCCAGACCAACGTCTCCGGCTGCGCTTCACTCGACGGATTGCCGTCCGACCGTGTTTGGACTTTCCAATGGCGTCGCGATTCGGCTGACTTGTGGGGAACTGAGGCGTTGGTTGAAGTACGGGCTCCGGATGGGCGTGTTGTTCGGCGCTACAACTTGTCGGCGGCGTCGGGATGGGAATTTGTGTTTCTGCCCCTCGATCCCGTGGCGGAGATCCAGGACCGACGAGGTCAGGACGGAAGCACTTGGCCCGCCTCGACCCTCGCCATCCTCAGCTACGAACATGGTTCTCCGAACCCCACCCCCGACTCCTGGCGCACGTTCCTCACGTGGGCCAAGGGAATTCAGCAGCTCTCGGACCAGGGCTTCCTTCGCGTCACCGGCCACACCGACGTGTCCGGCACGGACGACCTGAATGCGGCTCTGAGCCTCGCACGCGCGGAGTACGTTGCCACACAAGTGCAAGCCCTTGTGAAATGGCCGGAAGAGCGCGTGGAAGTCAGGGCTTTGGGCAGCACACAACCCCTCAGCGACGACCCCGCCCAAAACCGCCGCGTCGAGGTGCGTTGGGTCCCCTCAATGCAGTAATTTCGCGCCATGCTCATCAACGTCATGCGCGCCAAGCTGCACCGCCTTACGGTCACTCAGGCGGATTTGAACTACATCGGCAGCATCTCCCTCGACCCCGATCTCATTGAGGCGGCAGGCCTTGTGGAAGGAGAGCGCGTCCAAATCGTGAACCTCAACAACGGCGAACGCCTCGAGACCTACGTCATCACTGGCGAACGAGGCACCGGGCAAGTATGCTTGAACGGCCCTGCCGCACGTCGGGTGCAGCCTGGCGACATCGTCATTGTCATTGCCTACGGCATGATGACGGTCGAAGAGGCCAAGACGTTCCAACCCACCGTACTCTTTCCAGACACGGCGACGAACCGCTTGACATGACCTTGCGCAAAGGGCTGACGTACCTCGCCTTTTTTGGCATCGGCCTGGGCCTGTTTTGGCTTGCGATGCAGGGAGTAGAGGACCCAGAAGCCCTGAAACGCGACATGCGATCCGCCCAGTGGTGGGGCATTGCCGCGTCGTTCGTCATGGGCTACCTCGCCATTGTGTCGCGTGGACTGCGTTGGAATTTGCTGTTGGCTCCCATGGGGCACCACCCTGCACCGAGCCGAAGCGTTCATGCGGTGGCGTTTTCCTATTTCGCGAATGCCTTTGTGCCGCGCTCTGGCGAGGTGGCGCGATGTGCAGCTCTGAACCAAACCGACGACATTCCCGTCGACCAATTGCTGGGCACGGTCATCACGGAACGGGTGGTGGACTTTGTCATGCTTTTCGGGCTGGTGGGCTTTGCCTTGATCACCAACCTCGATGCGTTTCTTGAATTGATGGAAAAAGCGCAGCTTCCTGCGACCACCACCTTGGCCGTGGCGGCTGCGTTGGGGGTCGGAGGATTGGCCGCGTTGTGGTGGCTTTCTCGTCAACATGATCGAATTGGTCTGCTCGGCAAAATCGCAGGATTCCTCCAAGGCATCGGCACAGGAGTCCGCAGCGTGATGGGCATGGAGAAGCGAGCGATGTTCCTTCTGCACACGGTGTTCATCTGGGTCATGTACTTTTTGATGTCCTTCGTGCTGTTCAAAGCCATCCCGGCCGTGAGCACCATCGGGTGGACAGACGCGGTCTTGGTGATGGTGGCCGGGGGCTTTGGAATGGTTCTCCCTGCACCTGGAGGCATTGGCTCGTACCACTGGGCGGTCTCACTGGGGTTTGCCGCAGTGGGGTTTGTGGGGGACGTCGGGTTCGCTGTGGCCAACGTGGTTTGGCTCACCCAAACCGCGATGATTGTCCTCACCGGCGGCCTTGGGTACATCATGTTGTTCCTTCATCGCATGCGCCGTGGGTGACACTCGAGTAGGCACGGTGCAGGCGGTCACTGCCCGCGTTCAGGAATGGAAGGCGGAAGGGCGGAAGGTGGTGTTCACCAACGGCGTCTTTGACGTGCTCCACGTGGGGCACGTGGAGGTGCTCGAACGGGCCGCCGCCGAAGGCGACTGCCTTGTGGTGGGCGTCAACTCCGACGCCAGCGTGAAGCGTCTCGGCAAGGGCGCCGACCGACCCATTCATGGAGAACAGAATCGAGCTCGACTCTTGGCTGCGCTTCGTTGCGTGGCTGCGGTCGTGGTGTTCGAGGACGACACGCCCCTCAGCCTGATCACGTCATTGAAGCCGGATGTGTTGGTCAAAGGAGGCGATTACGACCCTTCATGCACGGACGCCAACGACCCCACGTACATGGTGGGCAGCACGGAGGTGGCGTCGTGGGGAGGACGATCGGTGGCCATTCCCCTGGTCCCCGGCCAAAGCACGACGGCCACCCTCAACAAGATTCGCACCTCCTGAACGCACAAACGCCCGGCATGTGGCCAGGCGTTTGAAAGCATTCGGCAACGCGTTTACACGTTTTCCTCTTCCAAAAACTTGGTGGTGAAGTCCCCGCCACGGAAGCGTTGGTTCCTCATCAAGCGTTGGTGGAATGGAATGGTGGTTTTCACGCCTTCAATGATGTACTCGTCCAACGCGCGCTGCATCTTGGTGATGGCTTCTTCACGGGTCTGAGCGACCACAATCAGCTTGCTGATCATGCTGTCGTAGTGCGGAGGAATCATGTAGCCTGCGTAGGCGTGGGTGTCCACCCGAACGCCGTGCCCGCCTGGCGCGTGGTAATCCGTGATGCGACCGGGGCTTGGCGCAAAATTGCGGTCGGGATCCTCCGCGTTGATGCGGCATTGGATGCTGTGCAACTTGGGGTAGTGGTTGCGACCGCTGATTTTCTCGCCCGCGGCCAACTTGATTTGTTCTTTGATCAAATCGTAGTCGATGACCTCCTCCGTGATGGTGTGCTCCACCTGGATGCGGGTGTTCATCTCCATGAAGTAGAAGTTGCGGTCGGCATCCACGAGGAATTCCACGGTGCCTACGCCTTCGTATTTCACCGCTTCAGCGGCCTTGATGGCGGCTTCGCCCATGGCATCGCGGAGCTTGTCCGTCATGTAGGGAGAAGGCGTCTCCTCGACCAACTTCTGGTGGCGACGTTGAATGGAGCAATCCCGTTCGCTCAAGTGACACGCTTTGCCTCGGTAGTCCGATGCGATTTGGATTTCAATGTGGCGAGGTTCCACCACAAATTTTTCCATGTACATGCCGTCGTTGCCAAACGCCGCACCGGCTTCACGCCTTGTGCTTTCCCAGCCATCGGCCAGTTCCTCGTCGTCGTTGCACAACTGCATTCCCTTTCCACCGCCTCCCGCCGTGGCCTTCAGCATGATGGGGTAGCCAATTTCGTGCGCGCATTTCTTGGCCTCGGCGAAATCGGCCAAAATGCCTTCGCTTCCAGGAATGGTCGGCACGCCTGCAGCCTTCATCGTGGCCTTGGCTGACGCTTTGTCGCCCATGGCATTGATCATCTCAGGGCTCGCACCGATGAACTTGATGTCGTTTTCAGCACATACGCGGGAAAAATTGGCATTCTCCGACAAGAAGCCGTACCCCGGGTGAATGGCGTCTGCGTTGGTGATCTCCGCAGCGGCAATGATGTTGGGGATGTTCAGGTAGCTCTGCGCAGAGGGTGCGGGGCCAATGCACACAGCTTCGTCTGCGAAGCGGACGTGCAAGCTGTCTCGGTCGGCCGTGGAGTACACGGCAACGGTGGAAATGCCCATCTCACGGCACGTGCGAATCACGCGGAGCGCAATCTCTCCGCGGTTGGCGATCAAAATTTTCTTGAACATGCGGTCAGGGTCGATTCAGGTTCACGAAGGGTCGACGAGGAACAACGGTTGATCGTATTCCACAGGAGAGTTGTCGTCCACGAGGACCTTGACAATCTTGCCTTGCACTTCCGATTCAATCTCGTTGAAAAGCTTCATCGCTTCGATCACGCACACGGTGTCACCCGCCTTGATGACGTCACCGACTTCGACAAAAAGGTCTTTGTCTGGGGAAGGACGGCGGTAGAACGTGCCAATCATGGGCGACTTGATTTCAATCAAGTTGCTGGTGTCTTCTGCGGGAGCTGCTGCGGGTGCGGCAGGTGCAGCTGGAGCCGCTGCCACTGCCACAGGGGCAGGCGCCGCGACAACAGCTTGAGGAACGGCGGCAGGAACCTGGAAGGTTTGCACCATCGCATCTTCTTTTTTGCCGCGTCCCCGGGGCATTTCAGATTTGATGGTGAGTTTGAAATCTTTTTGTTCGATTTCCACCTCGGTGACGCCCGCCCGGGCGACGAATTTGATGAGGTCTTGAATTTCCGTCAGTTTCATGTCGGAGTAGTTTTGCGGGGGAAAGGTAGTTCAGGGCTTGTGAACGGCGTCAATTTGCGCTGTCATATGCCCACTTGACGTAGACTGCCCCCCATGTGAAACCACCTCCAAAGGCGGCCAAAATGAGGTTGTCGCCACGCTTCAGTTGCGACTCCCAGTCGTGGAGGCACAGAGGAATGGTGGCGGCAGTCGTGTTGCCGTATTTCTGAATGTTGATCATGACCTTCTCGTGAGGAAGGCCAGTGCGACGCTGCGTGGCGTCAATGATGCGCAGGTTGGCTTGGTGTGGAACCAGCCAGGCGACGTCGTCTGCGGTCAGGCCGTTGCGCTCCATCACTTCGTAGCTGACGTCCGCCATGCTCGTGACGGCCGCCTTGAAGACGGGTTGGCCATCTTGGAAGATGAAGTGCTGCTTGGCGTCCACCGTTTCATGGCTGGCGGGACGCAACGAGCCGCCCGCAGGCATGCACAAGAAGTTGCCACCTGCGCCGTCCGAGTGGAGCTTGGCGTCCAGAATGCCACAGTCACCTTCCTCTTTCTGGAGCAGCACCGCGGCGGCGCCATCCCCAAACAACACGCACGTGGTGCGGTCGGTGTAGTCGATGATGGAGGACATTTTGTCGGCGCCGACGATGACGACGTTTTGGGCATTTCCGCTTTCCACGAACTGGGCGCCCGTGTTCAACGCAAACAAAAAGCCGCTGCACGCGGCACTGAGGTCAAACCCCCATGCCTTGGTCGCGCCCACCTTGTGACCAATGAGGTTGGCCGTGGATGGAAACAGCATGTCTGGGGTGACCGTTGCGCAAATGATGAGGTCAATGTCAGCGGGGTCGAGGCCAGATTTGGCGCAAAGCGATTTCACCGCTTCTGCACCCATATCTGAAGTGGCCTTGGTGGGGTCTTTCAAAATGCGTCGCTCCTCGATTCCGGTGCGCGATCGGATCCATTCGTCGGAGGTGTCGACCATCTTCTCGAGGTCGGCGTTGGTGAGCTTGTCGTCGGGCAGGTATCCGGCGACGCAGGTGATTGCAGCAGGCATGGGCTGGGTGTGAATGAGCGCCAAAGGTAGAAGGGGAAATCAGGCCAGAAGTTTGAATTGAGGCCGAGTCTTCAACGTGTGACGTGGAAAAGTCGTGGCACGAAAAAAGGATTCCGTGTGGGAATCCTTTTTGCCAGGCCCGAAAGCCCAGGGTCAATGTCGCACTTCGGCTTATGCCTCTTCGCGCTCCATCACCACCTTGCCCTTGTAGTAGAGCTTGCCCTCGTGCCAGTGGGCGCGGTGGAACATGTGAGGTTGGCCCGTCGTTGGGCAGGTGCTCACGTTGGCCGCCGTCAGGGCGTCGTGGGTGCGGCGCTTGCGCGTACGCGTTTTGCTTTGCCGTCTCTTAGGATGTGCCATAGTGCGTTAATTGTCGAGTCCTTTCAATGCTGCCCAACGTGGGTCGATGTCCTGCGTGTCGTCTCCGTCTTCCGGCGAGTCGTCCTGCCATTCGGACATGTCCAAATCGCAATCGTCTTCGTTTTCATGGATGGCGCGAGTGGGTTTGGCCAAATGAACCAGCTCGAAAATGGCGTCAGCCACGTTGAGTTGGTATTCATTCGAACCAAGGATCCACAACTCGTCGTCTTGCACGGTCTCGTCGCCAAAGCGAATCGACACGCGCTCGCTCCCGGTCAAGGGAACGGTGACGTCGTCCAAACAACGGTCGCAAGGCGCCGTCATTTCCGCATCCAAGGTCAGGCGAAGGGTCATCGTGGTGTCGAGTTTGTCCAACTCCACGAGCACTTCCCCGTGAACTTGGTCCACGTCGGAATGGGGGAAACACGCAAAGAACTCCGGGTCCACACGCATCTGGAATTCATGCTTTCCAGGCTTCAAACCCACAAAAGGGATGCGGTAATCGGCCAGCAAATCCATGTCCTCCAGATTTTGGGGAGTGCAAAGGTAGCGAAAGCAGTCGGAATTGCCAACCTCAAACGCTCTTCATTTGTGGGTGGCTCGGTGCGTGACCGCGTTGAGGCTCAGCGGCGGGCGCGGTACTCCGGCTTGGGTGGGGCGATTTCAAGCGGGTTCGCTGTGAGTTCGCGGTGCTCGATGCGGTTCAGGCGCACGTCGCACGCGAGGCGAATCGCTTCTCGGAACGAGTCTCCGTTCGCTTGGCCTTGGCCGGCGATGTCAAAGCCCGTGCCGTGATCTGGGCTGGTGCGCACCACGGGAAGCCCCGCGGTGAAGTTCACTCCCCGGCCAAAGCTCAGCGCCTTGAACGGAGCGAGGCCCTGGTCGTGGTACATCGCCAGGACGCCATCGAATTTCCGGAACGCTCCCGATCCGAAGAAGCCATCCGCGGCGTAGGGTCCGTGGACGGAGAGGCCCTCGGTTTGGGCTTTTTGAATGGCCGGCGCGATGATCCGTTTCTCTTCGTCGCCCATCATGCCGTTGTCGCCCGCGTGGGGGTTCAGGCCAAGCACCGCAATGCGCGGCGAGGGAAGCCCAAAATCCCGAGACAGGCTCTCGTGCATCAACCGCAATTTTGTGCCGATGCGCTCTGGGCTCAAAGAAGCGGCGACGTCTTTCAACGCGACGTGCCCGGTGACCATGCCGATGCGCAGCCCATCGCAGCACAGGAGCATCAACACCTCGTCGACCCCCGCCTCGCTCGCGAGGTATTCGGTGTGGCCTGGAAAGGCGAAGCCGGCTTGACGGATCGTGTCCTTGTTGATGGGCGCGGTCACGAGCACGTCGACAGCCGTCTTGGCCAGATGCGCCACGGCAATTTCCAGTCCTTTCATGGCCACTGCGCCCGCCTCTTTTGAGGGCTCGCCAGGCTTGTGCTCAAAGTCGTCGGCCTCGAAGGTGACGACGTTGATTTGCCCCGCTTCCGCATTCTTCGCTTCGTCGACCTCGCTCCAGGTCACGTTCTCAAACGAGGCTTCCGCCACGCTTCGAGGGGCGAAGACGACGGGAATCATGCTGGCGAGCGTGCGTTCGTCCGCCAACGCGTCGGCCAGGGCTTCCAGTCCGATGCCGTTGGGGTCGCCGCAGGAGATGCCGACCTTGATTTTGGAATTCTTGGGGCTCATGAGGTGGGTCCAAAGGTAGCGACGAGTACCTTGGTCTTCCCATGCCGTTGGCCTTATTTCCTCTCCTTTCGCGTTGGCGGGTCGCCGCGTGGTTGCTTCTCGCCGCGATGTGGTTTGGAGGAGGCCAAACCGCACATGCCACGCACAACCGCGCCGGCGAAATCACGTACTCCCATGTTCAGGGCCTGACGTACGAGGTGGTCATCACGACTTACACCAAGGCCAGCGCCTTGGCCGATCGTCCGTGGTTGTTCTTGACGTGGGGGGATGAAATGGGGGGGCAACTCGACAGCTTGGAGCGCGAACTCCCGGTCACCGTCATGCCTGGGGACATCCAAAAAAACATGTACCGCGGCACCCACACGTACGGCGGCCCCGGCATCTATCCCCTGACGGTGGAAGATCCCAACAGGAACGAAGGGGTCCTGAACATGACAGGTTCGGTGGACACGCCCTTTGCCATTCAATCGCTGTTGATCATCGACCCGCAAGCCGGGCACAACAACAGCGTTCAATTGCTGAATCCCGCCACGGAAAACGCCTGCCTCAATCAGCCGTGGGTGCACAACCCGGCGGCCCACGATCCCGACGGCGACATTCTGACCTACAGCTTGGTTCCGTGCCGGGGTTTTGGAGGAGAATTCATCCCCACATACCTCTTCCCGGATCAGGTAAGTGCCGCGCCTGACGTGTTTGTCATCGACGCCAACACCGGGGATTTGACCTGGGAATCGCCTCAGGTTGCTGGCGAATACAACGTGGCCATTCGCATTGAAGAATGGCGTGAAGTGGGAGGGTTGTTGCGCAAGGTGGGCGAAGTCACGCGGGACCTGCAAATCGACGTTCAGCTGTGTGCCAACCAAGCTCCGGAGTTGTTGGCGATGTCGGACACCTGTGTGTTGGCTGGCGAAACGTTGACGTTCACCGTGTTCGCTTCCGACCCCGATGGCGACGGGTTGGCGATGTCGGCGGTCGGTGGAGCTCTGACGGAAGTGGCTCATCCGGCCCAATTTGCTGCTGCAGGCGGAGGCACGGCGGCCTTCACGTGGTCCCCCGAGTGCGCGGAGGTGCGCGCGCAGCCCTACCAAGTGGTGTTCAAGGTTCAAGACGTGGGCAACGCCGTTCCTTTGGTGGACATTGAAACACGCCAAATCACCGTGATCTCCCCTCCCGTGGAGGGCCTTTCCGTGGAGCCCATTGGGTACGACATGGCCGTGGGATGGACGCTCAACTCCTGCGTGGAAGACGTGGCGACTCCCCAGCAGGCTTTGGGTGGGTATGACGTGTACCGGAGGCTTCAGGAAGAGGAGACCACTTGGGAACCCATCCTTTGTGAGACGGGTATTCCCAATGGGGTGGGCTACGCCCTGGTGGGCAGTTCGGAGGATTTGGACGGCGTGGGTTGGGTGGATGAAACAGGTCTGAGTTTTGGCGTGACGTATTGTTATCGCGTGGTGACGCGTTACGGCGACGGCGCGTTGTCTCTCGCCAGTGAAGAGGTGTGCAACCGGATTCGAAAGGACGTTCCCGTCATGACCCGAGCGTCGGTCCAAACCACCGGTCCTTCCGATTCCGTATTGGTGGGGTGGTCTCGGCCTTCGGAACTGGATGACGTGGCGTTTCCTGGACCTTACCGTTATGAGCTGAGGGGAGAGCCGATGGACGGAATCGAGGGGGAGGATGCCGTTCTTTGGGCATCGGGGATCGAGGCGGACTTGATGGCTCTGGACACGGTCGTGTGGTTGACGGAGTTGGACACCGAGTCTTGGGCTTGGTCCTTCAGCATTCACCTGTTCAGCGACGGAGAACTCGTGGGGGTACCGCCTTCGGCCACCACGCCTTGGCTTCGGTTGACGCCGGACGACAACCAATTGCGGTTGGACGTGATGCAGGGCGTGCCTTGGCAAGTTTCCGGATACGTGATTGAAAAACGGGTGCCCCCGGGGGGCGAATTTGTGGTTTTGGACACGGTGGGGTCGCCCTCGTTTGTGGACACCGGCTTGGTCAATGGCGCGACGTATTGCTACCGCGTGACCACCGTCGGCGGTTACGACGACCCGACCGTCGCATCGCCATTGTTGAATCGGAGTCAGGAGGCGTGTGAGCGGCCGTTTGATTACACCCCACCGTGCAACCTTGCGCTGGAGGTGGATGCCAATTGCCTGGTGGAACGGGACACCTTGCGTTGGTCGGTGCCGGAGTCGTGCACGTCGGACGACATCACGGGGTACCGCATTTATTGGGCGCCTTTCTTGGGCGATTCACTCACGCTGTGGCGCCAGGTGGATGACCCGGAGACGACGATCGCGGTGTTCAACGAAGACGACGAATTCCGAACGATCGCGGGGTGCTTCGTGGTGACGGCGTTGGACAGCTTGATGCCGGGCCCTGACGGGGAATTGCGTCGCAACGAAAGTTTGGCGGGAGACACGATCTGCGTGGACAACTGCCCGTTCTATTTCTTGCCCAACGTGTTCACGCCCAACGCCGACGAAAGCAACGACACGTTCCGGGCGTTCCCCTGGAAATTCGTGGACAGCGTGAACGTGGTCATCCACAACCGGTGGGGCGAACCGGTGTTTGAGACGAACGACCCGGATGTGAATTGGGACGGGACGTACCTCGACACCGGCCAACGGCTTCCGGAAGGGGTGTATTTCTACGCGGCTACCGTGTTCACGCGCCGGTTGGAAGGCATTGTGCCCGAGCGATTTTCGGGAGAGCTTCACTTGGTGGTGGGCTCCAACCCAACGACGGACTAATTTTGGGGCATGTTCACCGGAATCATTGAAGCTCAAGGCCAATTGGTCGGCCTGCGCCACGAAGGAACCAACGTTCACCTCGACGTGCGTGCGCCCTTCACCTCGGAGTTGCAAATCGACCAGAGTGTGGCTCACGACGGCGTGTGCCTCACGGTGGTGGGGATCGAAGGCGACGTGTACACGGTGACGGCCATCGAAGAAACCTTGGCCAAGACCCACCTCGGATCTTGCCCCGTTGGACACCCATTCAACCTCGAACGATGTGCCGTTGTTGGCGACCGGATCGACGGCCACGTCGTGCAAGGTCACGTCGACACCACGGGCACCTTGGCGGGGGTGGAAGAGCGGGACGGAAGCTGGATTCTGACGGTCGAGCACCCGGTCGGCCCCGAGTGGATCACCGTGCCAAAGGGGAGCATCGCGCTGAGCGGCATCAGCCTGACGGTGGTGGACAGCACCCCCGGTCGCTTCTCGGTGGCCATCATTCCCTACACGTGGGAACACACCAACTTGAACCAAACGCCGGTGGGGTCGCCCATGAACTTGGAGTTCGACGTGATGGGGAAGTACGTGGCGCGTCTGTTGGACGCTCAGCTCAACGCTCGGGGCGTGGGCGGAGCGTGAAGTTTTGGCCCAAGTAAACGCGGCGCACGGTTTCGTCCGCAGCCAATTCTTCGGCTGTTCCTTCCTTCAAAATTTTCCCCTCAAACAAGAGGTACGCGCGGTCGGTGATGTGCAACGTTTCCTGCACGTTGTGGTCCGTGATCAGCACGCCAATTCCTTTCAAACGCAGCTGGTTCACGATGCGCTGGATGTCTTCCACAGCGATGGGGTCGACGCCCGCAAACGGCTCGTCGAGGAGGATGAACGCGGGGTTGGACGCCAGGGCTCGAGCGATCTCCGTACGACGACGTTCCCCACCTGACAGCACGTCCCCGGAGCTCTTTCGCACCGTTTGAAGGTTGAATTCGTCGAGCAGTTCTTCCAGCCGTTTGGTTGCTCGGGCTTTCGACAAGCCCTGCATTTCAAGGATGGCGGCGACGTTGTCTTCCACGCTGAGTTTGCGGAACACGCTCGGCTCTTGGGGGAGGTAGCCGATGCCTTTTTGGGCTCGAACGTACATCGGGTCCTTCGTCACCTCGTCCTCGCCGAGGTGCACTTGCCCGCCGTCCGGCTTGACAAGGCCCACCACGGCATAAAAGCTCGTGGTCTTGCCTGCGCCGTTGGGCCCGAGCAGCCCCACGACTTCGCCGGGAGCGACGCGGAACGACACGCGGTCCACAACGGTGCGCTTGCCGTACGATTTGACGAGGTCGGTGGCGATGAGGTCAACGGACATGCTTCAAAGTTCGGTCAAAGTTCCACTCCGAGGCCCACTCGAACGCCCCAGGGTTCTCGCATGCCTGGCATGGATTCGGTCACACGACGGTGAACGTCGATGCGAAGCACCCGGAACAGGTTCTCCACCCCAAACACCGCCTCGGCATATGTCCCGCTCAATCCGGTGGTCGTGGAGGGCATTTCGGTCACCGTCTCATGCCGTGGATCCCAGCTGCTGATCACGCCCTTGACGCCGACGACCTCGCGCAGGTGCAGGTTTTTGATCACGGGGAGGCGTCCGAGCAGGAGACCTTCGCCGTGCCATTCCACGCAGCCCCGTGCCCACCGATCGCTCGCGAACTCCATGAACCGCAACAGGTTGAAGGCCTCGTTGATGCTGAGCGCGGTTTCGTTGGCGGGCTGCAGTTCCGTCAGCACCACGGGGGCGCGGCCGGTGTACATCCCGGCTTGGCTCCACCATTCCAGGCGACCGATCGGTCCGAGCCGTTGGGTGCCCTCGGCGTCGATGGACCAGCGCTGGTAGTTGAATTCGCTTCCCGCGATGCGGGGAATGCCGAGGGTGACGGTGCCGGTCAGTACCGGCCATTTGGAGCCGAGGCTGACGCGTTCGAATGCGCCCGACACAAACTTTTCGTTCCGTGCGTACCGCGTTTGCAGGGTCAGCTCAGCGGTCACGAGGGGGGAAGTGCCGGTGGGGTCGTTTTCACGAACAAAAAGCACATCGCCGCGCGGGGCAACGCTGCGGTGACGGAATTCCACGGACTGCCCCCACCCGGACCCGAATTCATGCAGCATGCTGATCTCGGTGCGGGTGATTTCGCTCAGGCGGTTCATGGTGTCCAACTGAAGGGCGCTGTTCAGTCCGTTTCCTTGGTCGAAGAACCCCATCATGCCGAGCTGGTCGATGTCGCGGGTGTGTTCGGCGAAGATTTCCGTGCGCGGCGATTTGTTCAGGATCCATTCGGCCGAAGCACCGTACTTCCAACGTTGGTCGAGGGTGCCGTACGCCCCGAAGGTGCGAAGCCAGATTTTGCGTGAAAAGTCGTTGCTGGTTTGGACCCCAAGGCTGTAGCGTTGTCCTTCAATGGCGTTGGTGCTGTAAGCGCGGAAGTAGGGCCCAAACTCCAACGGTCCCTTCACGATGTACCCCGTGCCCGCGAGCATCAGGAATCCTTCCAGGAACTTGTATTGAGGCATGCTTTGGACGGTGTCGACCAACCAATACGTGGTCGAAGCACGTTCGGTCAACGGTTCTGAACGCAAGGTTTGCCATTCCTCTTCAAGCACGTCGTTGGCGCCTTTGGCGAAGCTCATGTCTCGCGCACTGCCCCACACTGAGTCAGGCCATGCCTCAGCCAATTCGAAGGCGGTGTTGACCACCGTTTGGTGGCTGTAGATCCCCATGCCGCCTTCGCGCAGACTGACGTCGGCGAGGTTTTCTTCACGTCCGAGCACCCATCGACCTTCGTGCAATTCGTAAGTCTGGCTCCAGGTGTAGTTGCGCACGAAGTTGACGTTGGCGCCTTCGCTGATTTTGGCTTCCACATGCCGCAAGCCCAAGGTCAGCGTGTCGATCCACATCTCCCCTTCGAACGTCAGTTCGCCCCGCCGGCGCGGCACAAAGGCGAGGTGGAAGCACGGCCGGTTCCCGTGATCGAGCGTGTCGAGGATGTAGTAGCGGTAGTGCACGTTGCCTCGGTCGTGGAGGGGACTGGTGAACGCACGGTCGAGCAGCAACATCTGGTTCTCGTACAAGTTGATGTCCAAAAACTCGGATTGCACACTCGACGTGTTCTCCCCGTTTTTCATCCACGTGGCGCGCGCCGCTTCAATGCGTTTTTCGCGTCGCCGTCCTTCGGTGCGAAGCGTCCCCGACACCTCAGTCACGAACAACGGCAACGCGACTCGGCTTTGGGAGGAATCCAGGTGGTCCCAAACCCACGAAAACGGCCCCCACCATCGCCGCTCGGGCCAACGCTCCGGGTAGTCGTTGATGGCCACTTCCTGCACGTCGTAAAACGCGTGGTTCAAGGCGGGCAGGAGTGCCGGATCGTTCTGAGGTTTCGCCTCGGCCACGCGCTGCATGAGCGGCTTGGCGGGATTCACCGCTTTTTTGTCGGGACGCACCACCGCCGCTTCGAGGTCCACGCTCCGCGCTTCGAGCGCCACGTTGATGACTTGTGGAACGCCGCGCTGCAGCGGGATGCTTTGGCTCTGGTACCCCAAGCTTGAAATGACCATGCGCGTGACGCGCTCTTCGCCCGCCGCGAGAGCGTACATGCCGTCGAGGTCGGTCATGGTGCCGAGGTTGGATGCGGCGAAGCTGACGTTCACAAAGGGCAGGGGCTCGCCGCTCTCCCCGTCAAAGACGCGGCCGGAAACGGAGGTTTGGGCGGTGGCGAGAACCACACTGAACCCGAGGAGGAGGGCGAGAAAGGTCCGCATCAGAGGCCCCGTCGTTTGTCCTGACGGCGGGCAATCCAAATGCCCAATTCATAAAGCACGAGCACCGGAAGCGAGACGAGGATTTGGCTCGTGACGTCGGGAGGCGTAATCACGGCGGAGAGGGCCAAGATGGCCACCAACGCATGCTTTCGGTAGGACTTCAACATCGGAGCCGTCACGAGTCCGGCCTTGCTGAGGAAGAAGACCATGACTGGCAATTGAAACACGATGCCCGCCGCCAACGTGATGCTCGCCACAGTCTTGACGTAGCTCATCACGGCGATGCGAGACGCGACGTCTCCAATTTCATAGTTGCCTAGGAACTGCAAACTCAGGGGCGCGACGAGGTAATACCCAAAGGCCACCCCCGCCAAAAACAACACCGAAGAAGCCAATCCAGCCCCACGGGCGGCATTGCGCTCGCCGGCCTTCATCGCCGGTTTGACAAAGGCCCAGACTTGATGAATCAGAACGGGAAATGCCAGAATCAACCCGCCCACCACGCTCACGATGATGTGCGCGGAAAAGTTGCCGAGCATGGTCGTGTTGATGAGTTCGTAGGAGATGCGTTCGACACACAAGGCGTCGCCTGAACCGACGGCATGGGAAAGCCAGCACCAGGCGCGGTAGCTAATGAATCCCTTGTCCCGTGGCCCAAAAAGCACCACGTCGAACACCCAGTCTTTCTTCACGAACAAGACCGTGCCTCCCGCCAAGATGGCCACGACGGAGATGAACAACCGACGTCGCAGTTCTTCGAGGTGGTCGAGAAAGCCCATTTGGGCTTCGTCGTGGACCTGATCCAAAGGCATGACGCGAAGTTACACCAACCCCTCGCGGAGGCAATCGTGCAGGTGAACCATTCCGAGGTACGAGTCGTCCACCGTCACCACCACTTGGCTGATGCCTTGTTCTTGCATCCATTGGGCAGCCTTCGTAGCCAGGGTTGAGGCGTCGAGCGTCTTGGGCTTCAACGAGGCCAAATCCCCTGCGCACCGTCCTGACATCACCCCTCCCGCCAGGGCCCGGCGAAGGTCTCCGTCGGTCACGATTCCGGCCATTTCCGTTTCCGAGCCTTTGGCCCAAACGACCGTCGCTCCATACCGTCCCTCTGACATCACCTGAAGGACCGTGGCCACGTCGGCCGTCCACGACACCGCAGGGCGTCGGGTTGGGTCCACCAATTCTTTCAAAGTCCACGTCAACTTCTTGCCGAGTGCGCCCGCCGGGTGGTTCTTCGCAAAATCGTCGGGCTGGAATCCCGAGCGTTCCATGAGGGCCATGGCCAACGCGTCGCCCAAGGCCAGTTGAAGTGACGTGCTGGTGGTCGGCGCCAAGTCAAAACGGCATGCTTCTTCCGCGACATTCACATCCAACACGACGTTGGCCTGTTTGCCCAAAGGGGAGTCTGCCCGGGCGGTCATGGCCACCAAAGTGCATCCGCGGTTCTTCAAGGTCGGGAGCAGCCCCACAACTTCATCGCTGCTGCCGCTTTTGGACAGGCAGAGCACGACGTCCCCCGATTCCACGGCACCCACGTCGCCGTGCAGTGCTTCGCCCGCGTGCAGGAACATGGCACGCGTGCCCGTGGAATTCAAAGTGGCGGCAATCTTGGCGGCAACATGTGCGCTCTTTCCCACTCCCGTGACCACCACTTTGCCGCCTGCACCAGCAAGGTGGTCGCAGGCATGTTGAAAGGCCTGACCTAACTTCTCCGCTGTGGATTCCAGCGCTTTAGCCGCCAAGCGAAGAGAGCGCTGGCCAACTTGAAGATCGCGATGTGCGCGGAAGGGTTCCGATGTGGAAAAAGAGGGTTTGCTCACGTGGCCGTTTTACGTATATTTAGAGGAGCAAAGCTAATGCCTACCAATGAGCCTGGTTGAGTTGGCGCCACAAGAGGCGCTGAAAGAATTTTTTGGATTCGACGAATTCAAGGGTGAGCAAGAAAAAGCCATCCGAAGCGTGCTGGACGGGCGTGACACATTTGTGATCATGCCGACCGGTGGCGGAAAGTCGATGTGCTATCAACTCCCGGCGCTCATGTTGGACGGCGTGACCCTGGTCATCAGCCCGCTCATCGCCTTGATGAAAAACCAAGTGGACGCCATTCGTGGCCACCACGAGGACAAGCGGGTGGCCCATTTCTTGAATTCCTCACTGGCCAAATCCGAGGCCGAACGCGTGAAACAAGAAGTGGTCGAAGGTTGGACCAAGCTGCTGTACGTGGCGCCAGAAAGCCTGACCAAAGCGGAGAACATCGAATTCTTGAAGTCGGTGCGGATCAGCTTTGTGGCGGTGGACGAAGCGCACTGCATTTCCGAGTGGGGTCACGATTTTCGTCCGGAATACCGCCGGATCAAGCCCATCATCAAGGGGATTGCCGACGTGCCGATTATGGCGCTGACCGCCACAGCCACCCCCAAAGTCCAGCAAGACATCCAGAAAAACCTGGACATGGTGGACGCCGTGGTGCTCAAGTCCTCGTTCAACAGGGACAACCTGTTCTACGAGATTCGGCCCAAAAAGGAAGCACTCAAGCAAATCGTTCGCCACTGCCTCCAAAACGTGGGCAAGAGTGGCATTGTGTATTGCCTCAGTCGCAAGAAGGTGGAGCAAATCGCCGACACGTTGCGCGTCAACGGTGTGAAGGCCTTGGCCTACCACGCCGGCATGGACAGCCACCAGCGCAGCAGCATCCAGGACCAGTTCTTGATGCAGGATGTGGATGTCATTGTGGCGACCATTGCGTTTGGGATGGGGATCGACAAGCCGGACGTTCGGTTTGTCATCCATTACGACATGCCTAAATCCTTGGAGAGCTACTACCAAGAGACAGGCCGAGCAGGTCGCGATGGCGGTGAAGGGCGATGCATTGCGTTCTACAGCCACAAAGACATCGACAAGCTTGAGAAGTTCCTGCAGGGCAAGCCCATCGCGGAACAAGAAGTGGGCATGCAACTCCTGCAAGAAGTGATGGCGTATGCCGAGACGGCCACAAGTCGACGCAAGTTCTTGCTGCACTACTTCGGAGAGGAGTTTGACGAAGTCAACGGTCCGGGCGCCATGAACTGCGACAACAGCCTCAACCCGCCCACCTTGGTCGACCGCCAGGAGGAGGTTCACTTGCTGCTGAGTGCCGTATTGGAGCACAATCACAAGCACCGCATGGGATTCTTCACCTCGCTTTTGACGGCGACGGAGAACCGTCAGATGGCCGACTACGGCGTGATCGGGAGCGCTTTTTGGGGTCGCGGAAATGAGCATGATCTCGAGTTTTGGCAAGGCATTGTCCGTCAGACCGTCGTCCTCAACTTCCTCGAAAAAGAAGTGGAGAAGTACGGCGTGCTTCACCTGACGGAAAAGGGCAAATCCTTTGTGGCGTCTCCAAGAGCGATCATGCTGGCCAACCAACGGGACTTCACTGACGTCGACTCCGGCGACTCGCTCTCCCAAACCCACGGTGCAAGTGGCGGCGCCCTCGACCCCAAGCTTCGAGGCATGCTCACGGAGCTCCGAAAGAAAGTCAGTGCGGAAAAGGGGTTGCCCCCCTACGTCATCTTCCAGGACATCAGTTTGGATGAAATGGCGACCCACTATCCCATCAACCCCGACGAATTGCTTCGCATCACGGGCGTCGGCTCAGGCAAAGCCGCCAAGTTTGGCGAGCCATTTACGAAGCTGATTGCGCAATACGTGGACGAAGAAGGCATTGAGCGCGACGACTCGCTTCTGGTTCGCAGCAGCGGGTCCAAGTCGAGCAACAAAGTGACCATCATCCAGCTTCTCGACCGGAAGATGGGTCTCGACGACATTGCAGCGGGCATTCACGGTCAACGTGCTCAGGTATTGGAGGAAATCGAGGCGATTGTCAGTGCCGGCACCAAAGTCAGCTTGGATCACATTTTGGAGGAAAGCCTCGACGACGAATGCTTGGAAGAATTGTTCGAATTCTTCAGCGAGTCGGAAGACGAGAGCCTTGTCGCCGCACGTGAAGAGTTTGAAGACGCCTATTCCGAGGAAGAACTTCGCCTCGCGCGCATCAAGTTCCTCTGCCAGGTCGCGCATTGATCGCGCAAGGTCCTCATCGGTCGACGGTGGCCGCAGCGTAGGCCATCAATCCCGCCCCGACTTTCAGCGACAATTCATCCACATCAAATTGCGGTGTGTGCAATCCGTGCGTGCCGTGTGGGTTGTTCTTGTCCGGTGAGGCGGTGCCCAAACGGTAGAAACAACCTGGGATTTCGTTGGCGAAGTAACTGAAATCCTCCCCGGTCATGCGGATGCCTAGGTCGTGCACGGCGTCTTCCCCGAGGTAATCCAAGGCCGCCTGCTTGAAAGCATGCGCGAGCGCGTCGTCGTTGTGCACGTGGGGGTATCCGAGGCGAATCTCGAAATCCACCGTGCAGCCGTAGGCCTTCGCAGTGCTGTGAACGACGTCCGTGAGCAGGGCATGGGCCTCCGTGCGCCAAGATTCGTCGAGGGAACGGAACGTGCCTTGCACGGCGACGCTGTCGGGGAGGACGTTGGTGGCCCCGAGGGCTTCGACGCGCCCAAACGACAGGACCGAGGACACCGCCGCCGGGCACATGCGCGACACGAGTTGCTGGGCAGCCAAGAGAATCGCCGATGTGGCGAGCACAGCGTCCTTGCACAGGTGGGGAAGGGCGGCGTGTCCGCCTTTGCCGTGGACAGTCATGTGAATTTCGTCGGCCGAGGCCATGTAGGCTCCGGCACGCACCCCGACGTGGCCGGCGGGGAGTTGCGGGTAGACGTGTTGCCCCAGAATGTGGGCAGGGGTCGGGTTCGTTAGCACCCCTGCGGCCACCATGCCTTTGGCGCCCCCGGGAATGCGCTCCTCGCCGGGTTGGAAGATGCAGCGAACGGTGCCGCGCCAGTGGTCGCGTGTGGCGTGAAGAAGTTGGATGGCGCCCAGCAGGGAGGTGGTGTGGACATCGTGGCCGCAGGCGTGCATGACACCCGGACGCGTCGACGCGTAGGGCACGTCGTTCGCCTCCTGGATCGGAAGGGCGTCCATGTCGGCCCGCAACGCCACGAACCTCGAATCGGGGTCGGTGCCGTAGACATGGGCCACGATCCCGGTGTCCGTCACGTGGGTCTCGTGCTCGATGCCCCAGGCCTCGAGTTGCTGAGCCACGAAGGCCATGGTCTCGTGCTCCTGAAACGACAATTCGGGATGGGCGTGAAGGTGGCGCCGCAACGCGACCCATTCGCCGTGATGGGTTTCCGCCAAGTCGCGAAGGATCTGCTGAAGCGTCATGGGAAGAGGGTGGGTTGGATTTGGGCCCACGCTTTGAACAACATGCGCACGGAGGCGTACAACATCACCAGGCCAAACACCAGTTTCACCCATCCTTCCGACAGCCGCAAGCTGAGTTTGGAGCCGCCCCACGCGCCGACCACGAATGTGATGCACAGCACCGCCGCGAACGCCCAATGCACCTCGCCGGCTTTGTGGTACTGCATCACTGCGAGGATGCCCACGGGAGGCAACATCATCGCGAGGCTCGTGCCTTGAGCCGCGTGCTGGCCGAGGCCGAGGAAGACCATCATGGCGGGCACGAGGACAAGTCCGCCACCGACGCCCACAAACCCGGAGGCGACGCCGGCGAAAAGTCCAATGGCAAGAAGCGTGAAGAGCGTGGCGGGATCGAGGGGCATGGCTTAGAAATCAAAATTCAGGGACAAGGTAAAACGTCGCGGCAAGGTGATGCCGTCGTCGACGCCGTACGCCCAATCCGCGGCCAACCAATATCCGAGGAACCGGGATCGCAACCCAAACCCGAGGTCGTACAGCACGGGCTCTCGGTTGTTGTTGACCGTCACGGTGATGGGGTTGGACTCGACGGTCACGAAGTTGAAGGCGTTTTCGTCGGAGTAGGGGTGAAGACCCGTCCACGCGGCACCCACGTCCGCAAATGCCACGGCCTGGAGGTGTTTGAAGAAGTCCGATTTCCCGGCGCTGTTGAAGAAGAACGGCAGCCGAATTTCCGCGTTGGCGACGGCCACGTTGGACCCGTTGCGGACGTTGTTTTGGAATCCGCGCAACGGCGTGATGCGCGCTTGGTAGGCAAAGCCGACATCGGGGTCCACAGGCGTGTTGGCGTTGCCCGCAAGCGAAAGGCTGTTGTCCGTGCCACCGAGCATGTGGAGCAGCTTTTTTTGGCCGATGGACCAATCGCCCGCCATGCGCAAGGCCAAAATGCTGGGCCCCACCAGTGGCACGTAGCGTCGCGCGTCGAAGCCAACCGTTCCGAAGGACCATCCGTTGTCCGGGGTGGACACGCCTCCTGAGGGGTCGCTCGCCGTGGCGGTCCCCACGCCGTCGATGAAGTACTCGGCCCACAGCCGAGCGCGGAACCCGTGGTGGATGTTCAACCGCGGGCTGCGCGTGTCGTCGTGGACGAGCGCGACCTGCAATCCAAGTTGTTCTCCCGTGTTGTTGTCTGCCGTGAGGGAGAACAAGTCGGTGCCCTGAATGACGTCGCGGTTGAACCGTGCAGCCACTCCCCAACGCAGGCTGCGCACCTCATCGAACGCCCAACGCCATTCCCGGCGCAGCAAGTGCGTGGCAGTCTCCACGAGCTGGCCCGACAACGGGTCGTAGCGCGAACTGGATTGGCGCTGAAACGAAATTTCCTTGTCCAGCTGCCCTTCGAGGTTGAGAAACGCCAACCCAAAAAAGGTGTTGCTCAGGTTCACCGGAATGGTGTATCCGCCAACAATGTGCCGGTCGTCCAACAAATCGCTGATGCGGATTTCGGTCGCGTTGCCAAGCCCAGGTTGTGCATTGACTTGGCCGTTGTACGGTTGGTAAAAGGCAGTGCCAAACGTGTTGTTCAATTGCGTTTGGAGTTTGTCCAAGGCGTAGTTCAGTCGGTAGTTCTTAGGCACCAAACGAGCGTAGACCTTTGGTGTGGATGGCTCGTCTCGTTCGTTGGAGGAGTCGGCCGCTGCGACGTGCGCTTTTTCGCGTTCAAACACGTAATTCCGGAAGTCAATTTGGTCGTCCTCCCATGGCCGAGACCAGTTGGGAAGAACCGTTGGGAAGGGAAGGTCCTCGTCGAGCGCGGTCACCTCGAGCGCGGGACGTTCGTGCAAAGAGGACAAGTTGGGCATGGGGACGGCACGCCATCCGGTTTGGCCTGCACGACGAACGTGCACATGCGCCTCCGCCCCTTGCAATTGAAGCTCCGTGGCGGGAACGGGAAGAACAAGGGCCTCCCTGAGTTGGGTGAAGGTGCGGTAACGCACGATCGTGTCAATGGCCACAATGCTGCTGTCTTGCCACCCCACACCCACCCGGGTTCCCACGCCATTGGCATGATTCACAAAGGCAAATTCCCCCTTACCCAGGGGCTGAGGGTGGCGCTCGTCCACTTCCGGCGTGTTCGTCCAGCGCTCGAGCGAAATGGGGTCGTCGTCGAGGTTGGCCACGTAGAGGTCCAAGGACGGTTGGAAGGGGTGGTCCAAGCGGTCGTTCCGCAACGTGTCATCCGGCCGGTTGGAGGCAAAAATGAAGGTGTTGGATCCGGCCCAAAAAGCGGGGTGCAAGTCGTCAAATCGGTCACGCCACAGGGCTCTTTGGTTGTTGGCCAACACGTCGTACCGGTACAAGTCGGATTGCCCATCTTCAAGCGCCGACATCAGCAGAAAGCGGCCGTCGGGGGAATACGCCATGTCGAGCACTTGGTCAAGCTTGAACAGTTCTCGAAGCTCCATTTCCCCGTTCCGCATGTTGACCAAACCGACGTACGGGGCCCCGCGCAGTTCCGTCGAAAAGGCGAGCGTTTTCCCCTCAGGGTGCCACGCCAAACGCGGATGCAAGTCGTTGTCCAACCGATCGAGTCGATGCCCCAACATCGCATGCCACGTCCGTTTGCCTGATTCAAGGTCC
>Ga0209037_1000062_pt1 | contig 33122 bp, 27 predicted proteins | sample SaaInl25SG_5_DNA_FD_188225 | JGI IMG/M metagenome (GOLD analysis project Ga0209037, IMG submission 188225) | Marine microbial communities from expanding oxygen minimum zones in the Saanich Inlet - ESP_125SG_5_DNA (SPAdes) (version 2) | ecosystem: Environmental > Aquatic > Marine > Intertidal...
GAACACGACTTTTTCGTGACTTCCCAGTTGACGGACCGCATCTCGTTTTTGTCTGAAATGGTGATCAACCCGCAAAGCGGGGAAGGTGGGTTCAAGACGAGTTTGGAGCGCGTGCGTTTGGCGTTCAACTACTCCGGGAACCACTACCTCATCGTCGGCAAGATGCACACGCCGGTGAACTACTGGAACGACCGGTTTCACCACGGCCGGTACCTGTTTCCGACCATTGACCGTCCTCAGTCCTTCAGCCACCTCATTCCGATTCACACCTTGGGCTTCCGCCTCCAAGGCCAAAACCTAGGCGACCTCCGCTTCGGTTACGACATCGTGGTGGGCAACGGGCTGAGCTCCAACGACCAGGGTGACGACAGTTGGCAGAAATCGGTCACCACGGCATGCCACGTCAAGCCTTGGGAAGGCTCGCGGATTGGAGTGAGCTATTACCGGGACGTCATTTTTGACAACATGGTCAGCTCTCACGGCGGCCACGGCGGGGCGCACAGGCATGACGTGTATGACGGCGACGTCAACGTCAACCTCTTGAGCGCAAGCGCGGGGTACGAGAACGCCAGGTGGGAAATGCTTTACGAGTACAGCATCAGCATGCAGTCCTACCCGGACTCTGCGGGGGCCGCCAGTTCGAGTTCCTACTCGACCTACCTGTACCTTGGGCTGAGGCTGAAAAACCAGGCCGACGTGGTGTATGGGTTGGTCGATTGGTTGGAAATCCCGGAGGAAGACCTGCATTTGATGCCGCAGCAGCTTGCCAAGTTTGGGCTGGGCTGGCGCCACGAATTCGCAGGCCAAATCCACACCAAGACCCAAGTCGAACGCTACACCGGCTTCCGAGACGACCTCATGATGCCACCCGCCGACAAGTGGGAATTGAAACTTCAACTCGCTTACGTTTTCTGAGATGAGGACATTACTCCTGTGGATCGGAACAATGCTCGCCATGAGCATGAGCGGCTGGAGTCAATCCCTGCCGCCTGCCGCCGTCATCGTCGGCAACAACATAGGCTTCGAGCAATTGACTGAGGCCCAGGTGCGGCGATGCTTGCGCGGAGAGGTGAGCCGCTGGACCGGCGGTTCCGACCTGTCTGTCACCGTCGTGTTGCCGTCCACCAGACTCCCTGAGTGCGAGGCGACGGCGCAATTTCTCGTAAGCTCCCCGCGTCCGGCCTCCCTGCAGAAGTACTGGTTGGGGCTTGTGTTTGAAGGCCGGGCGAAGGCGCCGATTTTTGGCCAGTCTCAGCAGGACGTCCTGGATGCCGTCCTAGACAAGCCTGGGGCGTTGGGCATTGTGTATGGCATCTCCGTGCCTGAGGAATACCGAATCGAAGTCGTGCGCGAATGAATTGGAATTCCGTCATGGTGCGGATTTGGTTGCCGTTTCTCGCGGCGGCCCTGATGCTGCTTTACTTTTTGGCGGTCTACATCCCTTCGCTTCAGCGTGAAACGCTGACTCGATTCCACATGGACAAGCTCCGGACGGTAGCCGGCACTGTGGAAGGGCTGATCGAACACGCGGTTGGGCGAGAGGATTTTGCCCCCATCAACCCGGTGTTGAGCGCGGTTCCTGACGTCGAGCTCGTGGAACGCATCGGCATCTTTTTTCAAGACCAAGACACGTTGGAGATCCGCTATTTGTCTGGATTTGGGGTCGAAAACAACCGACTGATTTCCCTGTTGCGGGACGACGTCAGCGTCACAGAATTGGCGCATGCAACGGAGTGGGACGGTGCTCTCCCAGATTCCGTCCAATCCTTTTTCCAGGGAGAAAAGCTTGCGCACGTTTCCGTCGAGGAGTTCTATGCCCTCATGGACACCGACTTGTTGGTCCGAATCGATTTGGATTATGCAGGTGGTGACGGGTGGTATGGAACCACGGCTTTGGTGATGGGGAGCAAATCGGCGTTCAACGAGGAGTTGCGCAACTTGCGCGAGCCGTTCATCCTGATCCAAACCCTGCTCGCACTCGGTGCCATTGCGCTGTTTTATTATTTGGCCTTTCACATTTCTCGCCCCATTCTCGGCGTCGCTGCGGTGGCGTCGCAGATGCGCCAAGGGAATTTTGACGTGGAGATTGAAGAGGTCAGCACGCTCAACGAAATGGGCATGCTGACCCAAGCGTTGCGGGAGCTTCGCGACGAATTGAACCGGAAACGGATTGAGAACGACGAGCTGACCAACGACATGGAGCGCAAGATTGTGGAGCGCACCGAACAGTTGGAGGAAGCCGTGCGGGCCAAGGATGAGTTCCTGAGCACGATGTCTCACGAGATCCGGACGCCGTTGCATTCCCTCATCGCCATTGGGGACATGCTTCGGAAGGAGGAGGATCACGGAGATCGGCAAGATTTGTTGAGGTCGCTCAACACCTCATCCAAACAACTGCTCGCCCTCATCAACGACATCCTCGATTTCAGCAAAATCAGTGCAGGAAAACTGGAGCTTCACGTCGAACCGGTGCCGTTGCGAGCGTTCTTTCAAGAGCTGGCCGAGCCCTTTGAGTTGTCCGTGAAGCCCGGCGTCGAATTTGTCAAGGCTTGGCCCGACAAGCTGGAAAACCACGTGGTGGAGATGGATGCCATGCGCCTTTCCCAAGTGCTGCACAATTTGTTGTCCAACGCGTTCAAATTCACGGAATCCGGCGAAGTGATTTTGAGCATCCGGTGCAAGGAACTGGAAAAAGAAGGGCGACCGCTTGTGGGGCTTGAAGTGCAGGTGGTGGACACGGGCGTGGGCATTGCGGAAGAAAACGTCGAAGCCATCTTGACGGCATTCACCCAAGAGAATTCATCCATCAGCCGAAAGTTTGGCGGAACGGGTCTCGGGCTGAGCATCGTCAACCGCTTGCTGCATATGATGGGAAGCGATTTGGAAGTGCAAAGCACGGTGGGGCAGGGTTCGATGTTTGGGTTTTTCCTGGAATTGCCACTGACGCAGGAGCAAGCTGTGGCGGAGAACTCGCCTTCCCGGGAGGAGGCGGACTTGAGCAAGTTGCGTTTGTTGTATGTCGAGGACATTGAGCCCAACCGTTTTGTGATGAAGGCCATGGTGCGACCGTGGCAGGTGCAGTTGATTCAAGCGGAAAGTGGGCTTCAGGCCCTGAACATCCTCGCGAAGGAGTCGTTCGACGTGGTGCTGATGGACATCCAAATGCCGGAAATGGACGGGATGGAAACCCTGCTGCAGATCCGTGCACGGTACGCAGACTGGAGCACGCCAGTGGTCGCCTTCACGGCGCACGCGCAGGAAAGCGACGTCGAGCGATACATGTCGCTGGGTTTTGCCGACGTGCTGACGAAACCCGCAGGGCCAGAGGTCCTCAAAGCCTTCCTTCACCAATACGTTGTGAACAAGTAGGGTGGTCGTGATGTGAAGAAGTTGGTGTTGCCGATACGTTTGCATCATGGACTTCTCTCAATCACTTGTACCGACTTTGCTTGCCCTCTGTGTGATTGCCGTGCTGGCAATCGTCGCGATCAACGCGGCAGCCTGAGCGCATCGCACGTGTGAATAAATCGACATGCCTCGTCTGGCGGTCGATGGTCGTGCCCCTTAGTTTGAGGGCATGACATCATACGCCCCTTGTGTTTCTTGGATTTTCATGCTGATCGCGGGTGCGTTAGGCTCCGTTTTTGGCCAATCTTCCGTCTCGACCATCTCAGGTTCCGTCCTCGACGCCGAGGCGCGCTACCCTTTGCTTGGCGCGACCGTTCAGGTGCTGACCGCGCCGGAATTGGTCACCACGGCCGACCTGGACGGCCGCTTCAAACTCACGCAGGTGCCTTTGGGTCGGCACGCGGTGCAGGTCTCGTTCATCGGGTACGAGCCGCGGGTGCTGGAAGGCATCGTCGTCACGAGCGGACGTCCCGTCGTGCTCACCGTCGAGCTGCAGGAAAGCGTTGTAGCCATCCAGGCCGCCGAAGTGACGGCGACACAAGAAGGGGAGGTCATGAACGAGATGGCGACGGTGAGCGCCCGTGCGTTCACGGTTGAGGAAACGGATCGGTACGCGGGCTCGCGGGGCGACCCTGCCCGCATGGCCAGCAACTTCGCGGGCGTGCAGGGGGCGGACGACTCCAGAAACGACATCGTGGTCCGGGGCAACAGCCCGAGCGGCGTGCTGTGGCGCGTCGAAGGCGTCGACTTGCCCAACCCCAACCACTTTTCGGTGCCCGGCACGGGCGGTGGACCTGTCGCCATCGTCAACAACAAGACGCTCGCCAACTCGGATTTCTTCACGGCGGCTTTCCCGGCGGAGTTTGGGAACAGCACGGCCGCGGTCTTTGATTTGCGGCTTCGAAACGGGAACCAAGACCAATGGCACGGGAGCGGCCAGCTCGGCTTCCTCGGCACGGAGGTCTTGGCGGAAGGCCCCCTCAACCGAGACAACCGCTCCAGCCTCCTCATCAACTACCGGTACTCGACCGCCGTCATTTTCTCGGCGCTTGGCATTGACATCGGCACGAGCGCGGTCCCCAAATACCAGGACGGTTCCTTCAAACTTCACGTGCCCACGGGCGGGGGAGGAGCGTTGTCGGTTTGGGGTTTGGGAGGAAACAGCAGCGTGGACATCCTCATCTCCGACCAAGTGCGGCCCGAGCGCAACATTTACGGCGACAACGACCGCGACCAGCATTTCCGAACGGGCATGGGCATCGTCGGCGCGACGTACACCAAGCCGGTCAACGAGCGCACGTACGTCAAAACGACGCTCGCCCTGAGCCGCGACTGGCAGGACAGCCGCCACGAATTCGTGACCCGCGACCTGTCTTACGAAGGTGGCGACACGACGTTCACGAACGTGAGCACCCAGCCGCTCATGGGCTACCTCTTCGACAAGAAGCGCGTGTCCTTGGCGGCGCACGCCAACCGCAAGTTGGAGGTGGACAAGGGGGCGGCGACGTTGCGGTTTGGGGTGAACGCGGACGCGATGTTTTGGGCGTTCAACGACAGCATCCGGCCGTTTGTGTGGCAGCCCGACCCCAACATGCAGGACAGCACGTTGACCTTGGGCGATTTCGGGCGACGTTGGGATGCGAACATGACGTCGCTTCTCCTTCAGCCTTTTGCCCAAATCAAGTGGCGCCCCTCCGAACCCTGGACGGTCACCGCCGGCCTCCACGCCATGGCGGACACGCGCAGCGGCGCAGCCTCCCTGCTCGAACCCCGTCTCGGCGCGCAATACGTGACGGCCGGCGGCACGGCTTGGTCGTTCGGCACCGGCCTCCACAGCCAAATGCAGACGCCCTACCTCTACGCCTCGTCGCCCGCGCCGTACCCTTCGGACGGTTCGCCGCTTGTGACGCCCAACGCCAACTTGGATTTCACCAAGAGCCTGCACACGGTGGTGGGGATGTCGCGCCGGCTCGGTAACGTGTGGACCATGAAGGCAGAGGCGTACTACCAGCACCTCTACGACATTCCTGTGGCGGACACGACGACCGCGTGGGGCGCGAACAACCAGAGCTACTCGCTGATCAATGCAGGCGGAGGGTTCTCGCGGTTGTTCCCAGACACGTTGGTCAACGCAGGTCAAGGCAGGAACTACGGCGTCGAGCTCACCCTCGCCCGAGCGTTCCGTGACGGCTGGTTTGTGTTGTTCACGGGAAGTTTGTTCGACGCCAAATACACCGGCGCCGACGGCATCTACCGCAACACCGACTTCAACGGCCGGTACGCGTGGAACGCCCTCGCGAGCAAGGAGTGGAAGCTCGGCACGTCGATGAGCCTCGTCACCGGCGCGAAGTGCACCATGGTTGGCGGCCGCTGGTACGGCGGCGTCGACACGGAACAGTCCGACCAGTTGCGGGAACTCGTTTGGGACGACGCCACGAGAAACACCCTGCAGTTTGACGACTACTTCCGCTTTGACCTCAAGACCAACCTCACGTGGAACCGCCCGTCGACCACTCACGAGCTCGGCATCGACTGGGTGAACGTGCTCGGCACCGAGAACGTCCTCAAGCTCACCTACGCGCCGGACGACGCCTCCGAGAACTCTGTCCGAGAAGAATACCAACTCGGCTTCCTGCCCATTTTCTTCTACCGCGTCGACTTCTGATCCGCTCGCGAAACGCCCGCCGACCAGCAAGGGACTGAACATCAGTCCCTTGTTTGTTGTATCTTCTGTGACCGAATCGTGCCGGCCTCAGGCGCGGCGACAACTCAACTGATTCAACCTCTTCGCGATGAACCGCATTCAACTCTCCCTCGTTCTCGGGGCCGGCGTTTTGGCCGTGGCCCTCATGTCCAGCAGCAGCGGCGTCGCTGAAGTCCAAAATGCCAACCGCACCGGCGAGCTCGGCCCGGGCACCACGTGCAACCTCTGCCACGGGGGAGGAAACTTCGGCGCGTCGGTCGACATCAACGTTCTCGACCCCAACTCCGGCCAGGCGGTCGCCGAGTACCTTCCCGGCGAGCAGTACGTCCTTGAAATCGCGATCCAAAACGCCAACGGCACCCCGCTTCGCTACGGCTTCCAAGCCACGTCCGTGGATGCCGGGGGCAACAACGCCGGTGCCTTCACGAACCCCTCCGCGAACACGCAACTCGAGGCCGTCGGCAGCCGCCACATCATCGAACACAATTCCGCCAGCGCCACCAACACGTTCACCGTGGATTGGACGGCTCCCGCGACGGGTGGCGACGTGACTTTCTACGCGTCGGGACTCGCCGCCGGCAACCCCACGAGCTCAGGCGGCGATGAATACGCCGGAGCTACCCTCACGCTCCCTGAAGCCACGATCACCATCGACGTCGGCGGCTGCACCTACGACTTCGCGTGCAACTACAACGTCCAGGCCACCTTCGACGACGGCTCTTGCGAGATCACCTCGTGCGCCACAGAGGGTGACATCAACGGCGACGGCATCGTCAACGTGACCGACCTCTTGTTGCTGCTCGCCAACTTCGGCGCGTAAGCGAATCGCACTACCTTGGGCGCAAACCTGACGACATGCGCTCCAATTTCGACATCCTTTCCCGTTCGTGGGATGCTCTCCGCTCCAAGTGGCTGTTGGCCATCGGACTCACTTTGCTTCACGGCGCCGTGTCCGGCGTGGTTGGAAGCGTGGGCATGGGCATTGGAAGCGTGGCTTTGAGCGGCGCCTTGGCGTTTGGTTTCAACCGAACGATGGTTCAGCTCTACCGGGGCCAAACCCCCGCCTTCGACACCTACTTCGACGGCTTCCGCACCTACCTGCCGACCCTCGTTGCGTTTCTGCTTACCGGGGCCATTCTTCTGTTTGGGTTCGTGTTGCTTGTCATTCCGGGCATCATCGCGGCCATTGGGCTGTCCCAGGTGTTCTACGTCCTTCAGGACCAGCCGGAGCTTGGTGCAGAGGGCGCGGTGAGGGAAAGCTGGCGCCTGACCTGGACCAACGGCAACATGTGGAAGGTCTTTGGCATGATGTTTCTCTGCGTCTTTGTGACTCTGGCAGGAATGGCGGCTCTTGTGGTCGGCCTGTTCTTCGCCATCCCCCTTGTCAGCGTCATGACGGCTGGCCTCTACGAAGAGCTGCGCCTCAACGACACCCAGGGAGGCCCCGTCGAGTTCGTGTAACGGACCTCGGCGCAATCACACCCCGCACTCCTTGCCAAACACGTTCAGCAAGTTGAGGAAGTCGGCGGTGTCGAGCACCCCGTCGCCGTTCAAGTCGAAGTAGCGGGGGTTCAGGTTCCCGAGGCCGTTGCCCGGACCGACCGTGGCCGGGGCAGGGAGGCAGAGGTCGAGTTCGTCCTCGGCCGTGTAGGTGGCGTAGGTTCCGGCGCCGCAGGGCGAAACGGGCGTGCCAGGGTCCTGCCCAAACATCACCCAGTACCGGTACAAGTCCGTGATGTCCATCCAGCCCGAGTCATCGAAGTCAAGGTGGCACGGGTCGAGGGTGAACGTGTCGCCCACGTCACCCGTCCAAGCTTCCAATTCGCAACGCCCCGTCGACGTGTCGAACCACGTCCCGTTGTTGCAGTGGAGGTTGCACATCGCCGGGTCAGCGCTCGTCGCGTTGGGGTTGAAATTGAAGGCCTCGGGATCGAGGCAGCCGACGATGTTCTCTGTGGCGATGGGCAGCACGCCGCGGAATTCCATGGCTTGGAACCCGTTTTGGAAGATTTGGACTTGAATCTGGCCGGAAACATCGCCTGCCGTGGTCAGCTGCGCCACAAGGACGCGCAAGTCGTCGCCCGCAAAGGCGGAATGGGTGGCTGCTGCCTCCATCCCAGGAAATGGGGTGTACCATGCACCTCCTTGCGAGTCGTTGACCACAAGGCTCTGGCCGTCGCCATCTTGGTCGAATTCCAACGAAGCATCGATGTTCCCCCAAATGGTGGAGGGGTGTTCACCGCTTGGCACGCTCGCATCCTCGGGGCCAAGGGTCAAAAAGCTGTCGTAGGCGAGCTCGGGAAAAAAGGAGAGAAAGGCGGCGTTGATGCCGCTCGCGTTCCAACCCGTGGCGTAGGGAGAATTGAACCATGCAGGGTTCGCAGTGGAAGCCAGGATCAACGGATTGGCGTCGTCCCCGGAACACGAGCTCACGTAATCCAGTTCGTTCAAGCAATTCACATGCAATCGATACGTGGTCATCCCGTCGAGTACGCCCCCAGAATGCGTCGTCACCGTTTCGAGTTCGAGCCAATATCCTGAGGGCAGCGGTGGCAAGCTTCGGCTCAGGTCCGGTTGTGCGTACGCACTGAAATACCCTAAGAGCAAGGCAACCACCCAAATCAAGCGGTATCCCCTCGACACATTCCATTCGGAGTCACGTACGGTTGTCCAATTCATGTCCTCGCGTACGCGAGAACGGAGGCCAGGGTTGCGTTTTGTGCAGGTAACTCCGGCTGTTGCGATTACATCGCGGAGCTGAAGAACACGGCGTTCGCGAAGAACTTGTGTCCGTCTTTCCAAAAGGCGCGGAACAGGACGTTGTCGGCGAGGTAGATGACGTGCCCACGTCCCATGTCGTGGACCCCGAAGCTCAGGCTTTCCCGCAGCTGGGCGTTGGCGCGCGAACCGGCGAACCCGCTGATGGGTTCAGGCGATGCGTCGAGGATGCCAACGTTGTGGCCACCTTCGAGGTGTGCGTAACGGCTCCCGGACGTTTTAATGCTCCAGTACCCGTCGCCGTAGCCGTAGGCCAGGGGGTGGGTGGCGTCGAGGCCCACGCGGTACACCGCGCCGGGGATGTCGCTGCGGATGCCGTTGCGCTCCGACAGGGCGTACGGTGCGTAGCGATCCGCCTTGGCGTGGGCGTCGCGCTCGTCGCTACGCTCGGACTTGTCCTCGTCGTCCTCGTACCTCGTCAGGCCCCACGAATCGAGGCCGAGGTTGCACGAGGAGCCAATGGCCACGAGGCGGCCGCCTTCACGAACCCAGGAGGCGATTTGGCCTTTCAAGTCGTCGTCCACGTCGTACCACCCTCGTGGCAAGACCACCACGTCGTAGCTGTCCCAGTCGAGCCACTGCATGCCGCGGACGGCCGTCATCGGGTAACCCCAAACCTCCTCAAACGTGTGCCAGACCTCCCCAAAACTCAACGACGACACCTCGTCGCCCATCACCACGGCCACGCGGGGCGCTGCAATGTGCGCCACGTCGTCGGCGCCCAAGTCCGGACCCGACTCCACCATGCCGCTCTCGAGGCGCCCGACGTTCACGCCAGGCATCCCCGAGGTGAGCTCGGCCAGGCGCGCGCCCATGCCGGCCCACAACGCTTCGTTGTTCCGACGCGTCACGACCAAGGACCCGCGAGGGTAGGTTGCGCCGTCCGCGACGATGGGACGCTTGGCCACGCGCACCGTGGCACCGTCGTTCAGCAGTCCGGCCAGAACCGGGGTGCCGAGGTCGGTGCGGTAATCCACCACGTACGCATAGGCCGGTCCGTCTCCACCCAGATCGGCAGGCATTGCGCTTGGCGCCCAATCGGCCGTCGAAGGCACTGCGGTCGTCAAGGCGTAGGCCTCGAGTCCGTAGGCGTATGGCAGGGCCCACGTGGTGATGTCGTAGGTGAGGCTGTCGCTCAGCTCGGGATTGGGGTCCATGAACACTTGAAGCAATCCCGATTGCGCTTGCCGCGCGTCGATGACCAAATCGCCCGCCGCCACGTTCACTTTTTTGACCCGCATGTCGTCGTAGTCCAAGCCGCTGGCTTTGGACGCAGCACGGGCTTGGCCGTAAGCGATGCCGTTGGCGTCGAGCAATTGGGTGAGCCACGCCAGCTTCGCCGGGTCGTTGCTCGCAGGGACCACGTAGCCGCTGTAGTCGCCCCAAGGCTCTTCGAGGTTGCGGCGGTGAAAGGCCGAGAACTCTTTGAGCATGCGGTCGGCGTGCATGCCGGCCGCTTCGACGGTGGAGAGCCCACTTTCGGTGTGGTTTTGGATGCGGTAGGCAAGCGTCAAAGTGTCGCCCACTGCCGTTTCCACCGCGCGACCTGCGCGGCCGCTGCCCCCTTGTTCGTAGGTCATCCCCACAGCTCCCTGGAACATGGGCCACGTGTCGCCATAAGAAGGGTAGAGCAGGTCAAAGACCTCGCGCGTGAAGTACAAGGCACCGCGTTGGTCGAAGTACTTGGCGTTGTTGGCGCCGATGTGCCCTTGGCACTCGCGCTGCCAAGGCGTGATGATCTTGTGGTAGGGCTCTGCCGCAGGGGCAAAGTAGTACGGGTTGTTGACGCCCTGCTCGTGGAAGTCCACGTGAATTTGTGGCATCCACTCGCGGTAGAAGGCCGTGCGCGCTTTCGTTTCCCGCTGGGTCTGCCAGGCCAAATCCCGATTCATGTCAAACAAATAGTGGTTCGGCCGACCTCCCGGCCAGGGCTCGTCGTGTTCCCATGCCGCAGGATTGGCGTTGGGACGTGGAGCCGTTGACCGGTCCTGAAAGTGCACGTAACGATCTCGACCGTCCGGGTTCACGCACGGGTCCATCACCACCACGGTCCGGTCCAACAAGTGCGCGTGCGTTGTCGCCATCGCCTCCATTGTCGCCATGGCGGCCTCCGTGCACACCGCCTCGTTGCCGTGGACGTTGTAGCTCAAGTACACCCAAACCACGCGGTCGCCGCTGTCGACACCTTCGTTCACGCGTCGGGCGTTGTCGGCCCTAAGCTGGTCGAGGTTGGCCATGTTGGCTTCCGACGACATGACCAGACCGAGGAGGGGACGGCCTTCCGAGGTTTGGCCGTATTCCGTGAGTTGCCAGTGGGGGACCGTCGCCGCCATGTGCTCCACGTAGTCCACCACGGCATGGTGCCGTGTGAATTTGTCTCCGAGCGAGTGTCCGAGAACAAGGGAAGGATCGGTTTGGCCCCAAGATCCCAAGACGGCAAGCAGGAAACCGCAGGCGACACCAACGGGTCGCAGCAAGGGCAGGAGAGAGGATTTCATCAGCCAAATATCGGATGGAAGTCCTTGATTGCGCGCCGAGTATAATTCTGTATAAAAAAATGATTCATTTTTTATGTAACCATTTGTCGTGTCCTCTCGTTGATGAATCAAGCAAGCTCCACAACGCATTCACAACAAACAACACGTACCATGGACACACTTTTGCAATTTTACTACGCGACAGGCCTCATATGGTCGACGTACTGGACGACTCGACTTACACTGACTGGAATTCAAAAACTTGCGATTCACAAAGCCTCATGATCGGCGCTTCCTGGGCATCTGTGGCTTGAGAGAGGTGTCCGGGAAGCCCGCTCAGGGTGAAAATCGAGAAGAAATGGAGTTTTGAAGAACTGATTTCGAGTGGCTTGAGTGAAGAATTGCGCGAAAATGGCGGCCACAGGCCGCCATTTTTAATGCGCTGAAAATCAACAACGACGCGGGAGTGAGGGGGATATCCACGAGTCGATGTTTATGGAATTGCAAGGTGTCCAAGTGACACGATTGTGATTCGTGCCAGATTTGCAGCAGTCCAAACCTCAAAACCCTTACATCATGGACAATGTGTTCAAATTCATGGGCGGCTTTTTTACCAGCCTTACCCAACTCTTGATCGGTTTTGCTGCTCTTGCAGTAGTGACTGAAGTGGTCTTCGGAGCAGAAATGTTCCCAGGCATGACGGTGGTCGACAACCTTACGTCGCTCATCACCACCCTAGGAAACGGTGGATTCGTGGGTCTCGTGGCCCTGCTGATCCTCTGGAACATTCTCACGAAGAAGTAAGTGAAGTAGTGCGAGACGCGGTTGCTCAACGAAAGTGACCGCGTCTTCGCTTTCACGCCCTTTGTTCCCACCTAAACCACACCCCATGGAAAAGCAATTCACCGCTGCAGCCCTCGTGCTGAGCATTGCCGGGTTGGGCTACCTCAAAGCGCAACAGATGGAGCGCATGGAGGCTCAGGCGGAAATCGACGCCGCTGCGGCCGTCCTTGTTGCTCAAGAAGCAGCTGAGGCAGACGACGAGGCAAGCCGCGTTCATTTCGAAGTTCCCCATGACCGAGATGCATCGACATCGAACGTAGACATTGTCTTGGACGGCGTGGCGTCGTACGATGCCGAGAGCGATTCGCTTTCGTTCTCCTGGGTCCAAACGGAGGGTCCAGACGTGAGCCTTTCGGAAGACTTGCCAGGACGATCGTCATTCCGGGCATTGCCAGGCAAGTACACGTTTGAACTGACCGTCACGGATGTGTATGGCGAGTCGGCAAGCCGCGAAGCCCGTGTTTCGGTCCAGCCTGAACCCAACTCCGCGCCTGAAGTGCACGTCTCCGTGTACGCTCAAGCCAACCGTTTGGAAGAGTAACGCATTTTCAAGAACTCGTAGAACAGGTTCTTTCAATCAGAGGAGCGCGCCCAGGGATGGGCGCGTTTTTTTTGTCAGGTTCCCCCGGGGCTGTGGCATCTTTGCGTCATGGCCATTTCGGAGCACGTACACGACGCGAAAGCGTTTCTCGAAGCAGCTCGTGATGGCGTGGTCCTAGATGTGCGAAGCCCGTCCGAATTTGCGAAGGGCCATCTCCCCGGATCCGTGTCCTTTCCGCTCTTCACCGACGCGGAGCGCGCTGCGGTGGGAACCACCTACAAGCAGGTGGGGAAGGCGGAGGCTATGGATCAAGGGCTTGGCCTCGTGGGCCCCAAACTTCGAGCCCTCGTCGCCCGTGCCCGCGCCCTATTCGAAGGCCAATCTTCCAGAAAGCCGCTGCTGATATACTGTTGGCGCGGAGGCATGCGTTCGGGCAGCATCGACTGGTTGATTCGAACCTCCGGAATCCCCACGATGCGATGCGACGGGGGATACAAGGCGTGTCGGACGCACCTCAACCAAGTCTTGGAAGCGCCTCGGTCCTATGTCGTGTTGGGTGGAATGACGGGTTCGGCCAAAACCGAAGTCCTTCATGCCTTGCGCAAGTCAGGAGAAGAGGTGGTGGATCTGGAGGGAATGGCACGTCACTTCGGGTCGGCCTTCGGGAACTTGGACAGCCACGCGCAGCCGAGCACGGAACAATTCGCGAACGACCTCGCATGGCGCCTCGAAGAAATCGACGCGCGCACCTCGTCCACGCCTCGGCTCCAGCCCATTTGGGTGGAGAACGAGAGTCGTCAAATCGGGCGCGTTCACGTGCCGGAAACGTTCCACAAGCACCTTCGGCAGGCGCCGGTCTTGGAGCTGGAGCGCACGGACGACGACCGTGTGAGGCATCTGCTGAGCATGTACGGCGACGCATCGCGCACCGCATTGACGGACGCGTTCGAACGCATTCGCACCAAGCTCGGAGGCCAGCACGCTCAAGCGGCCATCGCGCACGTCGAAGCAGGTGAGCTTGCGGAAGCGGCGCGCATCGCGCTCGTGTACTACGACAAGACCTACCGCCACGGTTTGGACCAGCGCGAGCGCATGCGTGCGGTGGATGGACGTGGTTTGGACCCGATGAAAACGGCAGAACGGTGCGTAAGCGCTCACAACGAATGGAACCCATGGAATCTCCCCCTGACATCAAGCTGACCCAGTATTCTCACGGTGCGGGATGCGGCTGCAAAATTGCCCCTGCCGTGCTTCACACCATGCTGAGCGGCATGAAGCGGGGGCCCCAACACCCGACGTTGCTCGTGGGGAACGACACCAAAGACGACGCGGCGGTGGTGGATCTCGGAGACGGCACGGGCATCATCAGCACCACGGACTTTTTCATGCCAATCGTGGACGACCCGCACACGTTTGGGCGGATCGCGGCGGCCAACGCCATCAGCGACATCTACGCCATGGGCGGCACGCCGCTTGTGGCCATTGCCATTTTTGGGTGGCCCATTGACAAGCTCAGTGAAGAAGTCGCGGGCCAAGTGCTCGAAGGCGGGCGAAGCCTGTGCGAGGAGGCCGGCATCCCTTTGGCGGGTGGGCACAGCATCGATTGTCCTGAGCCCATCTTCGGCTTGGCGGTCACGGGACGCGTGGCGCTCGAGCGCCTGCAGAAAAACGCGGCAGCCAAGCCCGGGGACGTGTTGTTTCTCACCAAGCCTCTTGGCGTAGGCATTGTCACCACCACCCAAAAACGCGGCACCGTTCACCCCGATCACCTCGCGGCGGCCGTGAACAGCATGCAGACTCTGAATTCGGTGGGGGCGGACCTGTCGGGTTTGCCGGGTGTGCACGCGATGACGGACGTGACGGGGTTTGGGCTCATGGGGCACTTGCTCGAGATGTGCCAGGGGAGCGGCACGCGGGCGGAGGTGTTTGGCGATCACGTCCAAACCTTCGACGGCGTCCCCGAATACCACGCGCAGGGCATGGTTCCTGGTGGCGCCCGACGCAATTACGCCAGCTACGGCCAGCACCTCGACCTTCCTGAAGGCTACCTGCGCGATTTGTTGTGTGACCCCCAGACGTCGGGCGGCCTCCTCGTGGCGGTCGCGCCGGAACATGCGGACGGGGTCGCGAACCTGCTCGCGGAACGGGGCATGCCGAGCGCGCCCGTGGGCCGCATGCTCGCTTCGGACGAGGCGGCTGGTTCCGGCGCCACGGTCACGTACCGTTCGGGACTACACTGACGTCGCGCGGAGTTGGGCAGGCGCCCAATGATCCAGCAACACCATGTGCGGAACGGTGCCAGCCAACAGCACGGCCCAAGCCCAACGCGCGTCGATCCACCCTGCGTACACGGCCCAGCCAACAGCCAAGCCGCCACCCAGCGCCACAAGCGTGAAGGGCACCGCGAGGATGTAGTAGGTCCAGAACGTTTTGGCCACCTTCTGGTGGTACAGGAACTCGCCACGCCACGAATCGGCCGCGTGGCCAAGGCAGAAGTACGCCGTAAATGCCCAGAGCAATTCAGCGCTCGAGGCGAGCATCCACATGGCCACCACCCATGAGGCCTCGCGCAAGAGGCGAATGCTCATGCGGCGGTTGTTGGGTGCGCGGTTCCAAGCCACCGCAGCGGTCACGGTCCAAATCAATTTCATCCACGCGGTCCCATGCTCCATCGTTCCGAGCAGGTGCGTGGCGTTCGCCTCTGGCAACCACACGCTCAAAACCTCAAGCGACGCCGCGCGTTGCGTGCCCAGCAGGGTGCCCAGGAGCACTGCGCCGAGCGCGAATCCGCGCAACCGGTCCAGCCATTCTTCGGTGCGCACCTCCACGTGACTTTGCCCAAAGTGCCAAGCCGCCAAGGCCAAAAACGCCCACGTCGCCGCCGTGGGAGCCACGACCATGAGCCCCGCAAATCCACCGAGACCCAACAAGTAGGGCATCACAAAGCGCCAAGGCGCGCCCCGTTCCATGCGTCCCATGGCGTGGTGGTACGTGATGTGGTCCACTGCGCCATGCGGCAGGCCAAGCGCCACAAACAACAGCCCAGACACCACCCACGTCCACAGGGAGTCGTTGTGCATCCACGGTCCGAGGACGGCGCAGAGAATCACAAGGCTGGGCGCGAACCAGCGGTGGCTGAGGTAGGGAAGGGCGGCATTCATGGCGTCAGTCAGTTCGTCGAAGTCAGTCCAAGTGAAGTTGTTGTCGTTAAGTCAACGGGAAAGTTGGTCCAGGGTTGTTTCCAACCCAAAGAAAATTCTGGATGGAAACTTCAGAGAAAAAGAAAGGGCCGGAAACGCTTGGCTTCCGGCCCTTCACAGGTCACGATTTCAGGGGTGAGGGTACAGGCGATTACTTGTCGCTGCTGACAGCGAGAGAGTAAATCACCAATCCGAAACCGATTTTGTTGATGGCGTCGCCAATGTTGTACACGACGTCCATGTTCAAGGGCAGTGCGTCCAAGAAGTCGTACCAGCCGTCCGTGCCGATCATGTAGCCGAGTGGGTAAATGCCCCAACCGATCAACACAAACTTGCAGAGGATGCCGTGCGCCTTCTGAACCGCTGGGCTTGAAGCGTTGGCCAATTGCTTGGCTTCGCCTGCCATGACGAGGTACACAATGTAGAAATACGCCAATCCTGAGATGAGACCCCAAACAGCAGGGCCCATGCCCGTCGTGTACACGGCTTCGCCGAAGTACCCGGTCACGAGCATCACCACAGAGGCAAAGATCAACTTCCACAAGAGGTCGGTCTTGGCGCCAGCGGCTTTCAAGATGAGGTAGAACTCCACGCACATCAGAGGCACGGTGAGCGTCCAGTCCACGTAGCGGAAGAACGTTGGTGATTCACCGACGACTGCCCAGTAGTCGCGCATGTAGTAATAGTGAACGGCGGCAATGAACGTGATCAAGCCGCTCACGAGAAGTGAGGTTTTCCACTTGCCTTCCACGGAACTCATGGAAAGGAAGAAGAACGCAGACGCAGCCATCATGGCCATGCAGCCCACGAAGAAAGTAAAGCCGACGTAGTCGTCCGAGGCCATGGCCTGAACCGTCGAGAGAATGGTAGAAATCATAACTTAAGTTTTGATGAGAACATAGAAATGTGTCCTGTGAACACACCTCTAACCTCCCCATGCCTCAATGTGTTCAATCCATTTTCACTTTTGTTTGCAAGACGGATGCATCCTGCGCCTGAAAAGCCCGTGTTTGTGACGATTTCAGGGCCAAAAAAGATGTTGACTTTGAACGCGTGCACGCCGGGATGGGCCGGATGTCAGGATGTCGCAAGAAGCAATTCATGCAGCTTGTGGGTGGGCATTCCCATCACTGTATAGAAGGAGCCTTCGAGTTTCACCACGCCCACAAGGCCCATCACATCTTGTACGCCGTACGCGCCCGCCTTGTCCATGGGCAAACCTGTGGCCACGTACTCATGAATGAAGGTGTCGTCGAGTTCATTGAACGTGACTTGACACAAATCCAGAAGGCATTGTGTTCCACCTTCGAGGGTGGTCACGGCGACGGCTGAGGCGACCGTGTGGGTTTGGCCGCTTAGCGCGCGTAGCATGTCGCAGGCGTGCGTGGCGTTGTCCGGTTTTTCAAGGACTTTCCCGTCCAGCACCACCACGGTGTCGCCCGTGATCAGTACGTCGCCGGGCGCGAGCACGTCGAGGTAGGCCTCGGCCTTCACCCCAGCCACGTAGGCTGCCACGTCCACGCCTTCCATTTCGGCAGGCCACGATTCGTCGATTTCACGCGCCATGCACTCGACGTCAAGTCCCAGCATCGACATCAGCTCACGACGCCGTGGGCTTTGGCTGGCCAGCACGATGCGTCTTCCGTTGAGGTGGGGGTAGAGGTGGGGCATGGAAATGTGGGATGTCCGTGCAAAAGTAGCGTTCTGTCAAGGGGTGCTCCTGAAAAGGGGGACAATACCTTTGCGGTCATGCAGGAGAGCATCTTGATTTTGGACTTTGGGTCGCAGTACACCCAACTCATTGCCCGCCGAGTGCGCGAGCTCAACGTGTATTCAGAAATCATTCCATGGCATGCCTTCAGCGCCGTGCCGGAGGGGTGCAAGGGTGTGGTGCTTTCAGGCAGTCCCCACAGCGTTCGGGACGAGAACGCGCCGCAGCCGGATTTGAGCGGCATTGTGGGCAAGGTTCCTTTACTCGGGGTGTGTTACGGAGCGCAGTATTTGGCGTCCCAAAACGGCGGCAAGGTCGAAGCCAGCGACTCCCGCGAATACGGCCGGGCCAACCTCGCCTCGCTCAACAGCCAAGACCCGTTGCTCGCCGGCATGACGCAAGGATCCCAAGTCTGGATGAGCCACGGCGACACGATTCTGGACATCGGGGATGGCTTTGAAACGCTGTGCAGCACCTCGGATGTGAAGTACGCAGGCTTCCGAGCCACGTCACAGGACGTTTGGGGCATTCAATTCCACCCGGAAGTGTGGCACAGCACGGAAGGTCCGACCCTGCTCAAGAATTTCGTGATGGGCATCTGCGGATGCGCTGGCGCGTGGACGCCAGATAACTTTGTCGAGGCGACGGTCTCAGGATTGCAGGCCAAGATTGGCCCCGACGACCACGTCATTCTCGGACTCAGCGGGGGTGTGGACTCGACGGTGGCGGCTGAATTGTTGAACCGCGCCATTGGCGAACGCCTGCATTGCATTTTCGTCGACAACGGTTTGCTCCGGAAAAACGAATTTGAACAGGTGCTCGAGGACTACCAAGACATGGGACTCAACGTGCGTGGTGTTCGGGCAGGAGACCAATTCTTGGCAGCCCTTGCGGGTGAGTCCGATCCAGAAACGAAGCGCAAGGCCATCGGCCGCGTGTTCATCGAGGTCTTTGACGAGGCGTCGCATCAAGTGGAGGGGGCCAAATGGTTAGGCCAGGGCACGATTTACCCGGATGTCATCGAATCGGTGAGCGCCACAGGCGGTCCGTCGGCCACCATCAAGAGCCACCACAACGTCGGCGGCCTGCCGGACTTCATGAAGCTCGAGGTGGTTGAGCCGCTGCGTTTGCTTTTCAAAGACGAAGTGCGCCGCGTAGGGCGTGCGATGAACATCAAGGAACGCATCTTGGGGCGGCACCCGTTCCCAGGACCGGGGTTGGCGATCCGCATTTTGGGCGACATCACGGCCGAAAAGGTGCGAGTGTTGCAAGAGGTGGACCACATCTGGGTCCAAGGATTGAAGGATGCCGGGCTGTACGACGACGTGTGGCAGGCAGGCGCCATCTTGCTCCCCGTCCAAAGCGTCGGCGTCATGGGCGACGAGCGAACCTACGAGAATGCTGTGGCCCTTCGCGCGGTCAGCAGCACGGACGGCATGACTGCCGATTGGTGCCACTTGCCTTATGATTTCTTGGCCAAGGTGAGCAACGACATCATCAACAAAGTCCGTGGGGTGAACCGCGTTGTGTACGACATTAGCTCCAAGCCGCCGGCGACGATCGAATGGGAATGACCTCGTACAGACCAGCTTGGGTGCTCCGCGTGTTCGCGGGGCTGTTGGGTGTGGGAGTGTGGTGTGCGTTTGCGTTGGATGAAGAAAGCGCCTCGTGCAGGGGTGTTTCGAGCAAGGCCCTCAGTTTTGAAGATTCAGTCTTCACGGACACGCTTGAGGTGTTGGTGATGTTGCCTTTTGGCCTCCAATCGGACACCTTGCCTGGAGGACACTTGCCCCGAAAAGCCGGACGGTTGCGGGAGATTGCCCTCGAAACCTTGCACGGAGTAGAGTCGGCTGCGCGGGAGTTGTCGGACGCGGGGCTTCCCGTGCGCCTCAACGTCGTGGACGAAGTGCCCGATTCCCTGGGGCGAATTCAAGTGACAAATTTGGACATCGCTCGCGCCAGCTTGGTCATCGGTCCATTGATGCGGGAAAACGTCGGGGTGGTGGCGTCCCGAATCGACCGGTTTGGGCGAGAGCACGTGTTGCTCACCGATCAGCCTGAGCGGTACGTGGAGCGCGGTCCGGCCGTTCGTCAAGCTGTGGCCTCGCAATGGGCTGCGGCCGAGCGTTTGGCTCACGTCGTGGCCGCCGCTCACGACACCGACAACGTTGTGCTTGTGGTCACAGGAGCGAGCGATGCCGCGTTGGAATCCCGATTTGAGGCGGTCTTCAATGCGGACCAACGCATGAAATGGCAATGGCCGGGGGATTCACTGCGTTATGCATTGCTCGACACCGTGCATGGAAGCGAACGTTCGGTGGGGCGTCTTGCCCAACGGGTGACGCCGTACGAACGAAACGTCGTCATCTCGGTGGCTGGAAGATCGGCACGTTCGATGTGGGCTGCGCTCCAAACGGAATTGCAGATGAACGACAGTTCCGACTTTGTGTTGTTTGGCCACCCAGAACTGGCCGACATGCCTTTTGTCGAGGGAGAGCTGATGGAGAAGTGGCGCCTGACGTTGCCCCAAACCGCCCAAATTGCTTGGGAGGATTCGGCGCGTTGGCCCAGCCTGCGCGAATACCGGTTGCGCATGGGCACAGAACCGCAGAAATACGCTGTGCTGGCGCACGATGCCCTGGTCGATGCCGCAGGGCGTCGCCACCCTTGGGTGAATCGCGACGTCGTCGTGTGGGGCCAACCGTTCGAATGGGCGCAGCCCCAAGAGCGCGGTGCCTGGGTGAACGAAGCGTGGACCATGACGCGGTTTGGTGATTTGCGTTGGGCGCGCCTGGACACCATGGCGGAGATGGCGCCCTTTGTGCCGAGGCTGTTTTACGACGACGAGGAAAAGGTCATCCCAGTGCCAGAGGCCTACCAGCACCTGTTTCCCGACGAATACCCCAACGACTGACGTTTGGCATCACCTGTGGACACCTCGAACCGGCTCGCGGCTTTGGCCGACGACTTCCGCGCTTTGCAAGACCGCGTTTGCGCCGGCCTTGAGGCGGTGGAAGCGGCCTTCGGAGGGGTGTCTTTTGTGGAGGATGCCTGGGAACGCCCCGGTGGAGGTGGGGGACGAACGAGGGTGATGACCGGAGGCAAGGTGTGGGAGCGTGGCGGGGTGAATTTCAGCCAAGTGGAAGGCACGGCTTCGGAGGCCCTTCAAGCCCAAATGCAAACCCGTGCCGAACGCTTCTGGGCGGCCGGCGTGAGTTTGGTGTTGCACCCCAACAACCCGCATGTCCCGATCGTGCACATGAACGTCCGCCACTTTGCGTTGAGCGACGGGACGAGCTGGTTTGGCGGGGGCATCGACATGACGCCCCACTACGTCAATTCGAAAGAAGCGACCCAATTTCACCGCGTGCTCAAGGCCGCCTGCGATGCGCACCCTTGCGCGGACTACGCGAAGTTCAAGGCGGAGGCTGACCGCTATTTCTTCTTGCCGCACCGCAACGAAACGCGGGGCGTCGGAGGCATCTTCTTCGATCACCTTGGCCGAGACGGTGCCTCTGCGGAGGAGTGGGAAGCGTTGAAGGCGTTTGTGTTCGAAGTGGGGGAGGCGTTCCTGCCCAGCTACCTTCCTGCTGTGCACGCCAACGTCGACCGCCCCTTCACGCCTGAAAACCGCGACTGGCAATTGCATCGTCGGGGCCGGTACGCCGAATTCAACTTGGTGTGGGACCGAGGCACGCGATTTGGGTTGGTGTCCAACGGCAGGACGGAAAGCATTTTGATGAGCCTTCCACCTGAAGCGCGTTGGACGTACGATCACCAGCCTGGCGCCGCGGAATTGGACACGCTTGGGTGGCTCAAGCAGGACATCGATTGGGCGGGGACACCTGTCCAGCCTTAAAGTCCTGCACGACGTTCAGAGGCGGTTGTCGATCAGCTCGACGCCAGGGTGCTTTTCCGCGGGAAACGTGAACATGCCGGGCACCACTTGGAGCGTCGTGGAGAACGACGTCACGGTGTAGGTCACGTCGCTGCCTTCACGGCCTTTCATGACGATTCGAACAATCTCCAAGGCCTTGTCGTCCAAAAAGAGTTGAAGGGTGTGGAACGGCTTGTCTTCGCTCGCGTAGAGGTTGATGCGCGCGCAATCGCGCCCCGCCACCGTCTCACGTCCGATCCATTCCCGTCGAAAGTCCTGTTCCCAGACCGTAAACAGCTTCGCCGGATCCATGCCTTCTTCCTTCATCGTTTCCGTGTCGTCGACGTAGCATTCGTTCATCTCGGGCTCAAACGTCCAAACGGTCTCGCCGTCGCAGTAGATGACGTAGTCGCCCAGGTCGAGGTGGAAGCGGTCGCCTTCGATTTGGACCACGCCTTCTTGCGTGAGCTCAAAGTCGTTCTTCAAGTCGACCAACGTGCTGGTGTAGGCGATTTCGTAGGCGGTGTAGGTTTGGGCTTTGTCGCTCAACTTCGTGAGAAGGGCGTCCGCGTCCTGCGCGAGGGCAGGGGAGGAGAGGAGCAGGGCGCCAAGGCACGCGGAGATGCCGGAGAGAAGGGTCGCTGTACGCATGAGATGCAAACTTACTCGGTTGTGGTGGAGCTTGATTGCAACAACTGTTCCAAACTTGCTTCGTCGGGGATCAACACCTTCCGGGCCTTGCTTCCTTCAAACGGGCCGATGATGCCTGCGGACTCCAATTGGTCGATCAATCGTCCGGCGCGGTTGTAGCCCAACTTCAGCTTGCGTTGAAGCAACGACGTCGAGCCTTGTTGATGCATGACCAGCACACGTGCGGCGTCCTCGAACATGGGGTCGCGTTCGTCGTCGTCGAGGCTGCCGCTTGAATCGTTGGCCTCGGCTGGAGGTGGGGGGAGCTCGTACGGGGTGGGGTACCCTTGTTGGGATCCAATGTATTCACAGATGTCCTCCACTTCCGGCGTGTCTACGAATCCGCACTGCAAACGAATCAAGTCGTTGCCCGTGCTCATGAGCATGTCGCCTCGGCCAATCAATTGGTCGGCACCGCCTGCGTCAAGGATGGTGCGCGAGTCAATCTTGGAGGTCACCCGGAATGCGACACGCGCAGGGAAGTTGGCCTTGATGGTTCCCGTGATGATGTTCACTGAAGGACGCTGCGTGGCGATGATCAGGTGGATGCCAATGGCTCGGGCGAGCTGAGCCAAACGCGCAATCGGCGTCTCCACCTCCTTGCCCGCCGTCATGATGAGGTCGGCAAATTCGTCCACCACCAACACGATGTACGGCATGTAGTGGTGCCCGAGTCGGTGGAGGTCCTTTCCGTTGTCCGGGTGCCCGTCCGCTTGTCCGGGAATGATCTTCCTCTTGATGAACTTGGCGTTGTACTCCTTGAGGTTCCGGCATTGGGCGGCCTTGAGCAGCTCGTATCGCTGGTCCATTTCCACGCACAGGCTGTTGAGCGTGCTGACCACCTTGGACGTGTCGGTGATGATGGCGTCTTCGCTGTCGGGAAGCTGCGCGAGGTAGTGGCGCACAATCTTGTTGTACAGCGTGAGTTCCACCTTTTTGGGGTCCACCAGGACAAACTTCAACTGCGACGGATGCTTGCGGTACAGCATGCTCACAAGCATGGCGTTCAACCCCACAGATTTACCCTGTCCCGTCGCACCGGCCATCAGCAAGTGCGGCATTTTCGCCATGTCAAAGACGTACGTCTCGTTGCTGATGGTCTTGCCAAGGGCGATGGGCAGGGCGGCGTCGGAGTTTTGGAACTTGTCGCTGGCGATGAGCGTGCGCATGCTCACCACGTCAGGGTTGGAGTTGGGCACTTCGATGCCGATGGTTCCCTTCCCTGGAATCGGCGCAATGATTCGGATTCCGAGAGCGGCCAAGCTCAAAGCGATGTCGTCTTCGAGGTTCTTGATCTTGCTGATGCGGATGCCTGGTGCCGGCACAATCTCGTAGAGCGTCACCGTCGGCCCCACTTCGGCCGTGATTTTGCTGACTTCGATGTTGAAGTTGGACAGCGTGCGCAAGATGTTTTCCTTGTTCTGCTGCAATTCCTCGTCCGTGACGCGGTTCTTGCCGTCACCGTGGTTGATGAGTTTGTCGACGTTGGGAAGCTGGAATCGGCCCAAATCCAAGGTCGGGTCGTATTCCTCTCCAAACTCTTCGGCCAAGTCTTGAAGCTGCTCCTCGCTGAGGACTTCTTCTTCCTGCACTTCTTTGACCTCAAATTCGACGTCGTCGTCCGAAGCGTCCTCTGGAGTGACGTCCTCTGGAGTGACGTCCTCTGTGACGGATTCGGGCATGGTCTCCGTTTCCGTTTCCACAACCGATTCCACGGGTTCTGGCTCCGTCACGGGTTCTGGTGCCGCGATGTCTTGGGTTTCGGAGGCCTCACGAACGGCCTGCTCCTGTGGCGTTTTTTCTTCAACGGGTTCCTCGGTGGCTGGGGCTGTCGTCACGTCGAAGGGGACGTCGTCCAGGGGGGGGACGTCGTCCAGGGGGAGGAGCACGTTTTGCGCTGAAGCGCTGGTGGTGCTGGATTCAACCGAAGGTGAAGCCGCATGCGCCTCTTCCACAGCCGCGGCGTCTTGAGCGTCCTCCTCCATCATGGTCTCTTCACTTGATTTGAACCACGAACCCAGTCGCTGTCCCATGCGTTTCCAAAGAGCGGGGGTGTTGAATGCCAACATGATTCCTACAGTCAACATGAGGAAGATGGACGACCCCATCGCCCCTCCAAGATGGAGGCCTTGGCCGAGCAGCCACAGTCCAGAAGCTCCGGTGATGTGGTCATTCAAGGCGCTCGTCGCCGGAAGGGCGGGGTCCATTGAAGTGTGCGTCAAGAAGGCGAGCGCCCAAGGCACAAACATGGCAAGAAAGGCGGTGAGGCGTAGGGTTTTTGCCAAGGGCAAAAAGGGGCGATCCGTGAGCCAGCGAAGCCCCAAGAGTGCCAGCAAAAAAGGCAGCCCAAGCGCCCCAACCCCGAGTCCTTGGCGTGCCAAGAAGTAACCGACATGGGCGCCAAGGCTCCCCAAGATGTTGTGGTAGGCCTCGAGTTCGTCCGTCAAGCCGTCGTTTTGAAGGATGCGGATGTCCAAACTTCCGGTGACAAAGGAGGAGAATACCGACAGGGCCAAAATCAGGGAAAGTCCCAACGAGGCGAGCCCAGCCACGGACCGCGTGCGCTCGTCGGCCCACGTTTCGCGAGCCTGACTCAAGAAGGGGAGGTCGACTTTGGCTGAAGAATCAGCCTTGGGAGCACGTGTTTTGCGCTTTGCAGCCTTGCCCGTTTCCTTTGCAGGGGCGTCTTTGTCTTTGAGAAGGATGTTCTTTGCCATGGATTCTACGAATCTAAACGCCCTTGAAACGTGCGAATTGTGGGCCCCAAAGGCTTCTTCACGCGGGGGTGTGCAAAAGGCGTTGCGCCAATTGCGGGAATTCGCTATCTTTGCCGTCCCAATTCTTGAAACCATGGCGAAGAAAGGAAACCGAGTTCAGGTGATTTTGGAATGCACGGAGCACAAAGAGTCCGGCATGCCAGGCACGTCACGCTACGTCACGACGAAGAACCGCAAGAACACTCCAGACCGCATGGAGATCAAAAAGTTCAACCCAGTGCTTCGCCGTGTGACGTTGCATAAGGAGATTAAATAAGCGGACCTAACCCTCTGAAAATAAGAAAGCATGGCTAAGAAGACAGTGGCATCGTTGCAGACCGGAGGTGGTCGTCAGCACACAAAAGTGATCAAGATGGTGCGCAGCCCCAAATCGGGAGCGTACATGTTCAAAGAAGAGGTGGTTCACAACGACGACGTGAAGGCTTGGTTCGACAAGAACTGATTCACGAGCACGCCTCAATACGCATTACGGATGGGCTGGTTTCCTCGTGAATCCGGCCCATTTTTTCGTCAAACCACTTCAGACCAACTCGCCTGATGGGATTTTTCAAGCGGCTATTTGGACAGGAAAAGAAGGAATCGCTCGACCAGGGCTTGGCCAAATCCAAGCAGTCGGTCATGGAGCGCATCTCTCGGGTGTTCACGGGGCGCCGTCGCATTGACGACGACCTGATGGACGATCTCGAAGAAGCGTTGATCCTTTCGGATGTGGGGGTGGACACGACGGAGGCTGTCCTCGATCGCCTGCGCAAACGCGCCACGTGGGAAGCCTACGTGGACCAACAAGAGCTGATGACCATGCTGCGCGAGGAAGTCCTCGGGCTTCTTATGCGTGACGAGGGCAGCGCGCTGTCCGACTCAACGGCTTATCAGGTTCCGCGTGGCACCGAGCCTCACGTCATCCTCATCGTCGGTGTCAATGGCGTTGGCAAAACGACCTCCATTGCCAAGCTCGCTCACCGCTACAAGTCGCAAGGTCTGAGCGTCATGCTCGGTGCAGCCGACACGTTCCGTGCCGCGGCGGTGGATCAGCTGAAGGTTTGGGGAGAGCGCGTGGGGGTGGATGTCGTGTCCCAAGGCATGGGCGCAGACCCAGCTGCCGTGGCTTTTGACACCCTCCAAGCCGCCGTTGGGCGCAACGCCGATCTCGTCATCGTCGATACGGCGGGACGGTTGCACAACAAGGTCAACTTGATGAACGAATTGGGCAAGATCAAACGGGTCATGTCCAAGGTCATTCCTGAAGCTCCGCACGAAGTTTGGCTGGTGCTCGACGGCTCCACAGGCCAAAACGCGCTCGAACAGGCCAAGCGCTTCACCGAAGTCACGGACGTGACGGGCCTCGTCTTGACCAAGCTTGACGGCACCGCCAAGGGCGGCGTGGTCCTGGCCATTTCCGACCAGCTGAAAGTTCCCGTGCGGTTTGTGGGTGTGGGGGAGAAGATGGAGGACCTGCAAGAGTTTCATCCCATGGAATTTGTCGACAGCTTGCTTCCTGAATCCCTTGACCCCCAAGCATGAGAGCTCGATCCTACAAGCCGCGCAAAGTCAACGTTGTGACGTTGGGATGCGCCAAGAACCTGTTTGACAGCGAAGTCATGATGGCGCAATTGCGCGCCAACGATTTCGAAGTGGAGCACGAAGCCAAGCAGGACGACAGCGGCATCGTCATCGTGAATACCTGCGGCTTCATTGAGGCGGCCAAGCAGGAGAGCATCGACACCATCCTGCGCTTTGCCGAGGCCAAATCCGAAGGCCAACTCGACCGCGTCTACGTCACGGGTTGCCTCTCAGAACGGTACAAGGAAGAACTTGCGGACGGCATTCCCGAGGTCGACGATTGGTTTGGAACCCGGGACCTTCCACGACTCCTCAAGACGCTGCGCGCCGATTACAAGAAGGAGCTTGTTGGCGAGCGCCTCTTGACCACTCCGGCGCATTACGCCTACCTGAAAATTGCCGAGGGCTGCGACCGTCCCTGCGCGTTTTGCGCGATCCCGCTCATGCGAGGCAAGCACCGCTCGACTCCCATGGAAGACCTGGTCAAGCAGGCCCAAGGGTTGGCGGCTCAAGGCGTGTCCGAACTGATCCTCATCGCGCAGGACCTCACGTATTACGGCCTGGATTTGTACCGGGAGCGCAAACTCGCCGAGCTCGTCCGTCGCCTCAGCGACGTGGAGGGCATCCATTGGATTCGCTTGCACTATGCCTTCCCGAGTGGCTTCCCCATGGATGTGCTCGACGTGATGGCCGAGCGAAGCAACGTTTGCAACTACCTCGACATGCCGCTTCAGCACGGCACGGACGAGATGCTCAAAGCCATGCGTCGCGGCATCACCGAGGCCAAGACGGACGCGTTGATTGACGCCATCCGCCAGCGCATTCCCGACATCGCCATTCGGACCACCCTCATCTGTGGCTTTCCCGGCGAAACAGAGGCCCACTTCGAGCACTTGCAGGGGTGGGTGGAGCGCATGCGCTTCGATCGCCTCGGGTGCTTCACGTACAGCCACGAAGAGAACACGCACGCCTACAGCATGACGGACGACGTCCCTGAGGAGGTGAAGCGCGCGCGGGTCGAGAAAATCATGGACATCCAGGCGGGCATCAGCGAAGAGCTCAACGTCGCCCGCATTGGCAGCGTGGAGCGCGTGCTCATTGACCGTCACGAGGACGGACTTTGGGTGGGGCGCACGCAATACGACAGCCCAGACGTGGACAACGAAGTGCGTATCGCGCACGACGGCCACCTGCGTGTGGGCGACTTTGTGACCGCCAAAATCACCGGAGCGTCGTCGTTTGACCTTGACGCAACCCTCATCGACTGACCGAGCCTCCATGAACGCCACCGCCACATACCCCGTGATGGAGCGATTCCCCACCTTGCAAGGGGAAGGTGCATGGACGGGCCACGCCGCGTGGTTCATTCGCTTGGGCGGCTGCGACGTCGGGTGTTCTTGGTGCGACGTCAAGGAAAGTTGGCCGGCCGAGGTTCACCCCAAGATGGAGGTGAGGCAGTTGGTCCAAGAAGCGTTGGACTCTGGATTGCCGCGCGTGGTGGTGACTGGAGGAGAGCCGTGCATGCACGACCTCGAGCCGTTGACCCAGGCGTTGCAGGAAGCAGGTTTGGCCACCCACTTGGAAACGAGTGGGGCGCACCCCCTCACAGGCTCCTGGGATTGGGTCACACTGAGCCCCAAGAAATTCAAGGCGTGCCGAGACGAGTGGTACGCCGAGGCGGACGAACTCAAGGTGGTGGTCGTGAACACCCACGACCTGAGTTGGGCTGAGGAGCATGCCTCCCGAGTGAGCGAATTGACCGCGTTGTTTTTGCAACCAGAATGGGACCGGCGAGAGGAAGTCATGGAGCGCGTTTTGGCACGCATTCAACAGGAGCCTCGCTGGAGGTTGTCCCTCCAAACGCACAAGTTCATTGGTCTCCCTTGAAGGAGACGTGGACCTTGTCGGACAGCGGGTGCGCTTGACAACACAACACCCATCCTTTGTTTTTTTCCTCGCGCGTCAAGGCGTAGTTGTGATCGACGTTGACCTCGCCTTCCTTGATTTCAGCGCGGCAGTGCCCGCAAATGCCTCCACGGCAGGAGTAAGGTGCGTCCAGGCCACGATCGACAATGGCTTCGATGAGGCTCTCCTCGTGAGGTCGGTACGAGAAAGAGAGGGTCTCGCCACGGTACTCGGCCGTGACTTCGCATTTGGGCAGGATTGGCGCGTCGAGGTGTGGAGGGTGGTGAAAGTCTTCGTAGCGAATGTCTTGTGGGGCAACGCGGCACAAATCAAGCCCACGTAGAACACCTTCCTTCATGCTTGTCGGGCCTGAAACAAGGGCTTTGCGAGGGAGAGAAGTCCGAACCGTGTCCCAAAGGAGCATGGTCTTGCTCGCGGTGATGCGGCCGTTGTGAAGCTCGTCGTCCAAACTGCCGTCGGTCAGGATGTGCACGACCTGGACGCGAGGGTGTTTGGCCCATTCCTCCAATTCCTCGCGCAAGAGAATGTCCTGCACCGATGAATTCCCATAAAACAGAGTGACTTCGTGCTTGGGCTCGGCCGCCATCACGTGCTGGAGTACGCTGAAGAGCGGTGTGATTCCCGTGCCAGCGGCAAACATGACGAAGTGGTTGGCGGTCTCATTCCACACCTTGGGGAACAGGCGTCCTTTTGGGGGATATGCCATGAGCTCCATGCCCGCCTTGAATTGACGGTTGACGAAGGCGCTGCCGCGGGCTGAACGCGTCTCTTTGACGATTACCTGAGGACAACCAAAGTCTGGCGCTTGAACCAAGCTGTAGGAACGCGGCAAGATGGGGTCGCCACAAGGCAGGCAAAACGTCAGATATCCTCCGGGGATGTTCTTCCATTGCTTTGCATGTGCACCGGGGTCGAGCGTCACGCGCACGGCAAGAGGGCTCAAGCGCTCAACGCGCTTGACGGTGATGGAGGTCGGTGTTCCCATGGCGGAGGTAACCATGGAACAAAACTTCGTGAAGGGGGTTCATTCCGCCGCCGAAGAAAGCGTCAAGCGACGTGTTGGGGGGCTTGAATCGACCCAGGACAGGTCGGGTGGCGCCTTAGCGGAACGCCGTCCACTCAGGTGGCGAAATGCGGTAGCGCTCGAGAAATTCGTCCCGCGTCATGAGCAAAACGTCCGCGTCAGGGGTGAAGGAGCCTTCGTGGGATCCTCCCGGGGCGAAATCGATGGGGTCGAGGAGGGTGAACTCAACGTTGCGCACGTGGTAGATGCATCCCTCGCCGCAGGACATCTCCGATTCTTGGCCCACCCGAGAAGGGAATGGCATCGGCAAGATGAGGGTTCCTTCGGAATTGAATTCCGCACGTGGGAGCGGCTCTTCGGCCTCAAACACCAACCCGATGCGCTCCTCGTTCCAGGTGAAGACTTTGATTCCCGTGCGGCCGAGGAAATAGGTTTCCATGGACTTGGTGTCGTCTTCGCTGTTCTCGGGCCACTCGGTGATTTTCAACCGGTCGCCGTCGGCGTGGACGACCGTTCGGCCAGCGAAGAACGCGTTCATCTCGTTTGGCCATCCGTCCAGAATCCAGGTTCCAGCTTGCGCGAAAGCACTCGATCCCGAGGCGCCCCAGAGGAGCGCGAACAAAATGGCGGACAGGGTGAGGTTGTTCATGGCGTTACACGGACAACAACGATGCCAAAGCCTGGTGCACTTTTTCGGCGCTCGGCAACACCGCGGCTTCGAGGTTTTCGTTCAACGGGATGGCGGGCAAGTCCATGCTCCCAACCACTTCAGGAGCAACGTCGAGGTCCCGGAAGCACCGCGTCGCAATGTGGCCCGCAAGCGCTTGCGCAAAGCTGTGGGCCACGGGTTCCTCGGTCAGCACCATGCACCGGTTCGTCCGGGCCACGCTCGCTTCGATGGCGTCGTAGTCCACGGGTTGGATGGTGCGGAGGTCGAGGAGTTCGATTTGGCCTGGGAACGCAGAGGCGGCTTCTTGTGCCCAATGCACGCCACGGCCGTACGTCACTACGGTGACGGTGCTTTGAGTGTCGAGGATGGCGTCGTCGGCGGGGAGGACCACGCGAGCCTTGCCAAGGGGGACGCGGTAGTCGCGGTCGGGCTCAACGACTTTGGCCGATTCGGTGCCCGGAATCTTCGACCAGTACAGGCCTTTGTGTTCGAGCATGACGACCGGATTGGGGTCTTCGAACGCGGCTTTGAGCAGGCCCTTGAGGTCGGCCCCGTTGGAGGGGTAGGCGACTTTCACGCCGCGAATGTTGGCCAGCACGGATTCGATGCTGGAGCTGTGGTACGGTCCGCCGCTGCCGTATGCGCCGATCGGGACGCGAATGAGGCTTTGGACGGGCCATTGGCCGTTGCTGAGCATGTAGCTCCGGCTGAGCTCGGTGAAGAGTTGGTTCAGTCCGGGCCAGAGGTAGTCGGCAAATTGCACTTCCACGATGGGTTTGCAGCCGGTGGCACTCATGCCCACCGTCGAGCCGATGATGAAGGCCTCTTGGATCGGGGTGTTGAAAACGCGGTGGTCGCCGAATTTTTGGCCGAGCGTGGCGGCTTCGCGGAACACGCCTCCCAGCCGTGCGCCCACGTCCTGTCCGTAGAGCAGGGCCTCCGGGTGGTCCTCCATGATTTCCTGCATCGCGTGCAGCGCGCAGTCCACCATCAGCGTCACCTCGCCGTTGGGTGCGTGACGTTCGCCGCGTTCCTCGGTGACGGCCGCGGGAGCGTACCGGTGGGGGAGCAAGTCGGCGACGCTGGGCTCCTCGGCATTGCGCGCGGCCTCGAACGCTTCCTCTACGGCGGCGTCAATCTCGGCGTGAAGCAAATCGAGGTCGGCTCGGTCCATGCCCGATTCCAGCAATTGCGTTTCGAGCTTGGGCAAGGGGTCGCGCTTGGCGGCCTCGTCCAAATCGTCGCGGTAGAATTCGCGGCGCACCCCGCTCGTGTGGTGGCCCAGGAGCGGCACGCTCGCATGAACCAGGAACGGGCGTTGTTCGTCGCGGGCCGTTCCGATGGCGTGTTCCATGGCTTGGCGACACGCCTCCCAGTTGGTCCCGTCAACAGACAACACTTCGATGCCAGGGAAGGCCTTCGCGAAGGTCGTCGCATCCCCAAACCGCACTTCGGAACTGTGCGCGCTGATGTCCCACTCGTTGTCTTGCACCAGCCAAACCATGGGCAGCTGTCGCAACGCCGTCATGTGAAACGCCTCCGCCACTTCCCCTTCGGTCATCGCGGCGTCGCCGATGCTGCACAACGAAATGCCTTTCGAAGCCTCCACGGCCTTGACGCCGGCTGCTTTGCCGTCGCGCACGGCGTGAGACTCGAGGTCCATTTGCCCCAAGTACTGCAAGCCCAGCGCACATCCGGCGGCGGGAATGGCTTGCATTCCTGTGGCGGAGCTTTGGTGCGGAATCTTAGGTTGACCAGGTCGGTTCAGGCTCGGGTGGCTGTAGTAGGTGCGCCCGCCGGAGAACGGGTCGTCTTTTTTGGCAAAGAGCTGGAGCATGAGCTCCTTGGGCGTGAGGCCCATCGAGAGCAGCAAGCTGTCGTCGCGGTAGTAGCAGCTCACGTAGTCTTGCGGCTGGAGCAACTGGCCGGCGGCGATTTGGATGACTTCGTGTCCGCGCGAACAGGCGTGGACGTATTTGGCGGTCAGCCGAGCGTGCTCTTCGTAGAGGTCCGACATGGCGCGCGCGGTGCGGGCGGTCTTGTAGGCCTCGAGCAGCCCTTTGGATGCGGTGTATTTCGCAGGTTGGGGCATAGCCCAAAGATAGGCGCACCCCGTCCCACTTCACGACGTCGCATTCCTACCTTCGTGGCGTGGCGCTTCAATTCGAGAAATGGGAAGGGACGGGCAACGATTTCGTGCTCGTGGACGGCCGTCAGGACGGCCGGTTGCCGACGGACTGGACCGACGACGAGGTCCGGGCGTTGTGCGACCGCGAACACGGCGTGGGGTCCGACGGGGTGGTGGTGGTGATGACGGCCCCAGAAGGGACGCTGGACGTTGATTTCAGAAACCCGGACGGCAGTCGCTCCTTTTGCGGCAACGGGACGCGGAGCGCCCTGGCGTGGGCCCACGGCATGGGGTTGGTCGGGAAGGAGGCGCAACTTCGCGCGGTGGACGGCGCGCATCTCGGCCACGTCCGGCCGGACGGCACCCCGGGCATCACCCTGAACGTCTCTGCCGTGCCCCAATTCAAACCCGCGACGGTGGAAGGAGCCACGGAGGCCGCTTTTTTGGACACCGGCTCCCCGCATCACGTCGAGTGGTTGGCGTCGACTGAAGCGCTCCAAGACTTGGACCTGGTGGCGGCTGCCGCCCCCGCGCGTCATCACCGCGATTACGCCCCGGGCGGTTGCAACGTCAACGTCGTGGTGCCTCAACCGGGCGGCCTCGCCATCCGAACCTTCGAACGGGGCGTGGAAGCGGAGACGTTGAGCTGCGGAACCGGGGTGGTGGCGGCGGCCTTGGCTGACATGGCGAGGTGCAACGAAACGGCGGGACAGCACATGCGCACCATTCATGCTCGAGGCGGAACCCTCGAAGTGCAGGCGACCCGCGATGAGCAGGGTGGATTTGGAAACGTGTGGCTGTTCGGCGC
>Ga0209037_1000063_pt1 | contig 32824 bp, 42 predicted proteins | sample SaaInl25SG_5_DNA_FD_188225 | JGI IMG/M metagenome (GOLD analysis project Ga0209037, IMG submission 188225) | Marine microbial communities from expanding oxygen minimum zones in the Saanich Inlet - ESP_125SG_5_DNA (SPAdes) (version 2) | ecosystem: Environmental > Aquatic > Marine > Intertidal...
GATCTAATCCATTCATATGCTTCCGATGGTCTAAGTGTGCTGGTGAAGTTTATGGTCGCGGTCCTCTGATTAACGCCCTATCCGCAATCAAGACAACCAACCTTACGATAGAACTAATCCTTGAAAATGCTCAGATGGCTATCTCTGGCATCTATCAGATGGAAGACGACGGAGTAATTAACCCGGATACTATTAACTTGGTCCCCGGCACGATCATTCCAAAAGCAATGGGTTCAAGCGGATTGCAGCCTATTCAAGCTGCTGGTAGTTTTGACGTAGCGCAATTAATTCTTTCAGATATGAGATTGAATATTAAACGCGCTCTCTACAACGACATGCTTGGCAACCCTGACCGGACACCAGCCTCTGCAACTGAGGTTGCTGAACGTATGGCTGATCTGTCTCGCCGTGTGGGTTCAGCCTTTGGCCGATTGCAAGCAGAGCTTGTGCAGCCAGTATTGCAGCGCGTCATTTATATCCTTAAAAAACAAGGGCGTATAGATATACCCACTGTCAACGGGCGTGAGGTAAAGGTTAAGTCTGTTTCACCTCTCGCGCAGGCGCAATCAAATGCAGATATTACATCTGTTTCTCGCTTTATGGAGCTTGCTCAATCAGCGTTTGGACCTGAGCTTACTCAAGTATTGGTTAACTCAGAAGAGACCGCTGCATACCTCGCGAAAAAATTTGGTGTACCTGACACCTTGATTCGTGACGAATCAGAGCGTAGAGAAATAGTTGCAATGATGCAGCAAATGTCACAGCAGCAACAAGCTGCACCAGAGGCTGCACCACAACCGTTGGAGTAGCTTTTGGAAAAAGCCAAAATCAACGTGGGCGTAGATGGTATTCAGCGCCCACAGGCAAAAGACAGAGAGATCAGCCTTAATGTTGCTGAAATATTTAGCAAGCCAGCAGGCAAGGCTGTTCTCCAATACCTTCGGTCTATAACTATTGAAATGGTTAATGGGCCACACGTTTCAACAGAAGAACTGCGACACTTGGAAGGCCAGCGTTATATCGTTGGCCTTATTGAGGCTCGTATAAATCATTCCCATAAGGTGAAAAACAATGTCTGAAGAAAATACACTTCTCGATACTGAGGCCACTACTGAAGCACCTGTAGAAGATCAGGTAGAAACTACAGAGCAAAGCGCAGAAGCAGATGCTGCGGAGCAATTGCTTGCTGGTAAGTACAAAACAGCAGAAGACTTAGAGAGTGCTTATAAAAGCCTTGAGTCAAAGATTGGCGAGAAAGAAGATGCCATTCGTGAACGGCTAAAAGAAGAAATGAGCCAGCCTAAAGAGGGTGTGCCTTTAAGCGCTGGTGAATATGAACTCCCTGACTTTGTAGACGAGTCGGAAGCTGTAGGAAACGAAGCACTAAAGAGTTGGTCAGAGCATTGCTTTGAGAATGGTTACAGCAACGAAGAGTTCCAAAAGGGATTAGAGTTGTACATGAACTCAATGCCACAACAGCCAGACCTTGAGAAAGAAGCTAGTAGCCTTGGTGACAATGCAACTGCTCGAATTGAATCAGCTTCATTATTTGCAAATAAGTTCTTCCCAGAAGAGGCTATGCCAGCAATCGAGCGTATGTGTGAAGGCGCAGATGGAATTATTGCACTTGAAGCAATCATGGCAGCAATGAAGGAGCCATCAATGGGTACGCCTACTGGAACCGCAGATGCAATTAGTGAGGCATCGCTAAATGAAATGATGCGTGACGAGCGTTATTGGAACCCACGAACAAGGGATGATAACTTTGTTAAGCAAGTAGACTCTGGGTTCAAGAAACTTTATGGCTGAAATCAAAGTCTTAACTAGAGGTAAGTACTATCTTACTCCATTTTCTGAGGCGCATGTTGAGGAACTGTGCGCCTCATTATCTGCTGAGAGCAAGCATGAGTTAGCTTGCTTAGGCTACTCCACTGTTACTGAGGCACTTGAGGACATTATAGATCAGTCTGAGTGCTATGTAGCAAAGTCAGAGGGCGGCCCTATTATCTGCATAAGCGGATTATTTATAGGATCGAGCATACAATGCCCTCAAATGTTTACAATGTTTACGGATGAAGTGCGTACAAACTTTCAGGTAATGGCGCGTGGCTCTAAAATGTTAGTAAACTTCTTCGATCAAACATATCCCTCTATGCGCATGTCTATACTTAGCGACTTTACAAGTATGTTGGACTGGGCTGCGTGGCTTGGGTTTGCAGTTAAGGGAACTGTAACCTACAATAAAAACACATATATTGAATTTGTGCGTTGCAATCCTAAACAAAAGGATGTTTCACATAAACCATCAAGGCCCGTAATGCACTGAGAAGCCCGAAAGGATACCTTCAATGACGATGTTGAGCGGACACCCAAGATGCAAAACTAAATGAACTCAAACAAAGGACTGTTCAAATGGCTAACACAATTGACGTAGCATTTATCAAACAGTTTGAAACCGATGTGCATCTTGCCTACCAGCGCATGGGTTCCAAACTTCGCAATACAATTCGTACCACAAACACTTCTGCTTCTGTTTCCCGCTTTCAGAAGATTGGTACAGGCGCAGCCTCCACTAAGTCACGCAATGGTAACGTGAGCACTATGGAATTGGCGCACACCACAGTTGAAGCAACAATGGCTGACTTCTACGCTGCTGAGTACATTGATAAGCTCGACGAGCTGAAGATCAATATCAACGAGCGTCAAGCTGTTGCTGAATCTGCTGCTTCTGCACTGGGTCGTAAGACTGATGAAATCATCATCACTGCAATGGACGCAGGCGCAAATGCAACTCAGATTGCTGACACCTCTGGTGCATTGGCTAAAGCTGACTTGCTTACATTGTTCCAAACTTTTGGCGCAGCCGACATTCCAGAAGATGGACAGCGTTATCTTGCTATGTCCCCTGCTGGTTTTGCTGACTTGTTTAACATTAACGAGTTTGCTTCTTCGGACTATGTAGGCCCACAGCAACTTCCGTTTGCTGGCGGCATGACAATGAAAGAGTTCTTGGGCTTCAAGATCTTCTCAACCTCTGCTGTAGCTGGTGGCAAAAACTTTGCTTACCACATGCGGGCTGTTGGCTTGGGTGTTAACTCTGACGTTAAGACTGAAGTTAACTATGTACCTGAAAAAGTCGCACACCTTGCCACATCGATGATGTCAATGGGTTCTGTTGTCATTGACGACAACGGCGTCTACGAGGTTCTCGACAATAACTAAGTTGATTGGGGGAGCTTAGTCTCCCCCTTTCTTGCAGCTTGGAGCATTTACATGGCCGTACTAAGTACATCTGCTAATACCCCAATTGACGTATCAAGTAGGGCTCTCATCTTAATCGGTGCAGACCCTATTACTTCTTTTGAAGATGGGACAAGTGAGGCTCTTGTTGCTGCAAATATGTATGAAGACATTGCACGATCAGCATTAGTTAACAGCCGCTGGCGGTTTGCAACGAATCAATCTGTATTGAATAGATTAAGCGAAGCGCCTACTGGGCGTTACACCGCTGCATATCAAGCGCCATCTGATTCTCTTATGTTTCATGCAGTGACAGTTAATGACTTTAACATTGAATACCAAACCTACGGCGACAAGATATATTGCGATACTGACACAACTTCTCAAGTTGTTCTTGACTACACGTTCAGGGCCAGTGAGCAAAACTGGCCTTCATATTTTGTAATCGCTGTGCAGTATGAGCTTGCGTCAGTGTTTGCCGCAGCTTTAGCACAAGATGCTTCCTTAGCGCAGCTAATGGGACAGCAAGCACAGCTTGCGATGATGAAAGCCAGAACGCTTGACTCACAACAGCAAACAACTCGCAAGCTATCTACATCAAGGTTTATTGCTGAAAGGCGCAGTTAATGCAGAAGGTTCGTGTCCCAGTAACAAACTTTTCTTACGGAGAGGTTAGCCCTTCTCTGTATTCACGAACTGATTCAGCGGTCTATACTGGCTCGGCTCAACGTATTGAAAACTTCTTTCTTCGTGCAGAAGGTGGGGTTATTAAACGTGCTGGCCTGAGAAGTATTTATCAAAACGATATTGTCTTGGATTCAACTAGAACACAGCAATCACGTTTGTTGCCATTTATCTTCTCCGATGACGAGCGTTATATGATTTCGCTTGAGCATCAAAAGTTAAAGGTATTCTTTATTGACCCCCTTACAGGGGCGTTGAGCTTAATAAATACAATTACTCAGGACATAAATGGTGATACGTTAAAGTTTACCCATCAATTTATGCACGAGTTTACATTCGCTCAGGCTGGCGATGTCATGTTCATATGCCATCCAACTTTTATTCCGCAGCAAATTGTTCGGATTTCTCTTAGTACGTTCCAAGTAGAACCTTTTGTATTTGACGCTAGGTCAGATTTAACAAAAATATATCAGCCGTACTACACCTTTCAACGGCAAGGAACAACGCTTGCTGTCTCTGCAACAACTGGAAATGGAGTTACCATTACAACTTCAGATCCTTACTTTGATACAAGCGGAGACCATGAAGGTATTACTCTTCGTTATCATGGGGCCGAGCTTGAAATAACTTCAGTACAAAGCACAACCAGCGCAACCGCAAACATCCTTGACGAATTAATTGTTCGTCTAGGCATAGACTCTTTTAGCACAACAGAAGGTCAGGCTGATATTGAGGTTACTCTTGTTCGTCATGGCTTGCGTGTAAATGACTCAATTGTAATATCTCATGCTGGCAGTGTTGGCGGTATTAATGCAAACCAAATCAATGGCACACGAACTGTTGCAAGTATAATAGATGACGATAAGTTTACTATAGTAGCTGGTTCAAATGCTAATGCGTCTGAAATTGGTGGCGGCAGTCCAAAGATAAGCACAAGCGCACCTACAACTTCTTGGGAAGAGCAGTCATATTCTGTACTTAGAGGCTATCCGTCTGCTGTAACCTTTCATCAAAACCGATTGGTGTTTGGCGGCAGCTTATCCCAGCCTGATTCTATATGGTTTAGCAAGAGTGGTTACTATTATAACTTTGATGTTGGCACTGCTAAGGATGATGAGTCAATTCATATTACCGCGAGTGTTGGTGATATTAACCAAATACGTCACTTGGTTTCTAATCGTGACTTGCAAGTCTTTACTGCAACGTCTGAGATGTACGTTCCATCATTTACCAATCAGCCAATAACTCCAACTAACATTCAGATACGGAGGCAGACTCCGTTTGGCTGTGACTTTGTTAGGCCACAGGCTTTAGATGGTGCAACTTTGTTTGTTCAAAAAGGCGGGGCTATTGTTCGAGAGTATTTATTCTCTGATACAGAAGCAGCTTATGTGGCTTCGCCAATATCTACTATCTCTTCGCACCTCATTAAGACGCCAATAGAAATGAACACAATGTATGGCGCTATGAGTAGGTCAGAAAGCTATGTATTTGTTGTAAACTACTTTGGCACAATCTCTGTCTTTAACTCTAATCGTGGAGAAGAGAGAGCCGGCTGGACTGAGTTTACAACCAATGGTTACTTTAACTCTACAGTAACTATTGATGATCGCGTGTTTGCTAGCATTATCTATGACCAAGGTGACGGAACTCAAAAGTTTGCTATATGCGAGTTTGACGAGTCTTATAACACGGACATTGCTGCTATTTACACTGGAAGCAACGGCGTCTTTGATGTCTCTGACTTCTATGCTGATGGTGCAGTCCTTAACGTAATTGATGGCAACAACTATGTTGGAGAGTTTACTGTATCTGGTGGCAACATTGATGTGTCTGCGATTGTTCCTGATCTTTCTGAAGCAGAGATTGGAATGAAGTTTGACGTTACCCTTACTACCAATCCATTAGATATTGCGACAGGCTCCGGTCCTGTTACTGGCACTCCCCGAAGAATAGGGAGTGTTGTCGTTGACCTTAACGATACTTTGTCAGCTACTGTAAACGGAGCAAACTTAGTTCTAAGAAATGTGACTGATGATTTATCACAAGAAGTTTCTTCGTTTACAGGGAAGAAGGAGTTTCGTTTAATGGGATACAGTCGTGACCCACAAATCACAGTTACACAATCCGCCCCCTTGCGCTTGCAAGTTAATGGCATAGTTGCGGAGTTAACATTCTAATGGACCCTTTTACCGCCTTTCAAATTGGAACTACTGTTCTTGGCATTTTTGGTCAGAATAAAGCAGCATCTGCTCAACGGTTGCAAGCTGAACAGCAAGCAAGGCAAATGGAAATTGATCGGCAGGTAGCCGAAGTGCAAGCTATGCAGCAGCGCAATCAAAGGATTGCTGACTACAACACCGCGCGATCTACAAATAATGCTCAGTTTTCTTTTCAGCTTGGGGGCGGAGAAAGCTCTAGTCTTGCAGCGTTTGAGAGACAGCAAAAATTAACTGTAAGTTCTGATCTTGCAGCTAGCCAATTCCAATCTTTCCTAGATCAAAGCAGCAGGAGCGTTGCCTCAAGAATTGAAATACAACGCGGTATTAATGCAAGTAGAGTTGGCAGCATAAACAGCTTAACGATGCTTGCTCAATTAGGTGCAGATCTTTCTAAGACTGATCCCCCAACTTCCTATACTCCAACTCCCTATGTCTTTATTCCCGACCCTGCAACGCCTGTAAAATAGAGAGCTATTACAATGCCGATAATAAGAGAGCAACGAAGAATCTTTAATCAGCCAATCGGTGTGCGTAGCTTTGACACTGGCGAAGCTCAAGTTGGCAACGCTGTCTCAAAACTTGCAAATACAATGGGCAAAGAGTTTTACGAAAAGGCTGCGTTAAATGCTGAAAAACTTGGTGCGGAAGCGGCTCAGTCGATTTCCGCAAAAGAGTTAAAAGTATTTGATTCTAACACTGGTAAGCCGGAAGTTTTATCTCAGATGAAAGGCATGGGAAGTATTGCTTCCGCCTCATTCGAGCGCGTTGTCGAGCGCCGCCTTGTAGATTCAATTGATAAAGACATACGGCTAAAATCTGCGGAGCTTGCTTCTAAGTATGAAGATCCAGTTCAGTATCAAAGCATGTTTGAGTCTTATCTTAGCTCAATGTCTACGGGTGCTGGTGATCGCTTTAAAAACATAATCTTTGATTCTGGCTCCTATGTTATGGGGCAGACTAAAATTAGGTTAGCAGATGCGGCTAGAACTAAGGCAAGAGCAAACGCTGCTCAAGCAGTTGGCACAACTAACATAGAGTATGCAGAAACAATTTATGACGCAGCTTCCGCCGGGGACTTCACTACATCCGTCGCTTACATTGAAGAGCGCGTCACAGCCTCTCTAGAGGCCGAGAACGCAGAGCTTTATGATCCTGGTTATGCACAGCAGGTAAGGTCGGAACTTGGCTCACAGGCCATGTCAGGCGCTCTGGAGGTAGCATTGAAAGGTGCGACCCCAATACAGCAGGCTTCGATAAGGGTTTACGTTGGTAGCCAAGGCAAGGCTGGTGGCGAAAGCCTTAGCGAAAAACAGCTAGAAGCGCTCAAACCTTTTATAGGTTATGTTGACCGCACCAACACAGCAGCTTTGCTTTCTCAAGCGAATGTTGTTTCTTCCAACTATAATGCAGTAACGGCTGCAAAAGTTGCTGAGGAAAGGGCAAAGTATGAAGCAAGTAAGGCAAGGTTTTTAGCTAGCGTTACTGGTATAGAGTATGCTGCAAACGCTCGAGCAGAGCAACAAAAACAAAATACAGAAGACTACATAGCCAACTTTTCTTTAACCTTTAAAGATACTACGATTCTTCCAAATCGTTTTGCAAATACTACTGCGATAAGGGAGGCTTGGAATTCAGGAAGCCTTGAAAGTATTGCTGGCTCAATACAATCCGTTCAAACAACATATGAAGAAAGTCTGCAACAGCTTGTAAACGCAAGAAATCTTGGCTTGGGTTTAGATGAATATAACTCTAGCAAGCAAGATGCTCGTCGCGTTGGGCTTGATGCAGTTATTTTGGGTATGGCAAGTGACGGAAATATTGGGGCTCTAAAGGTAGCGTTAACTACAAACTCACCCGCAGACATTGCGAAGCTAAGTCCTCGTCAACAAATAGCAATTCAAGAGCTAACACAAACTAGGCTTTACGATCCTACTGAGGATAGGAATTATGTTTCCACCCTTATCTCTGGCACACAGGACGAAGTACAAAACAAAATTGATAGAGAGATGCGAAATGCTAATCTTTTTATAAACTTTGATAATGCCTCAACATACTTTGCTAATGGTGTTTTTGATTTAGAAACTCTTGAAGCTACTGAAAAATTAGCAGGAAATGCTTTGGAAGGCGGAGACATTAGTAGCACTGAGTTTGGTTCTTTGTCTGATGGTTTACGGCTTTCTGCTGGAAAAGGTATAGTTAACATTGTTGCGGGTAATATGTCCGCTAAAGAATTAAACGATCTTTCTCTTTACGTTAAGGGTGGAGGTGAGGTGAAGGGCGATGCTAGCCCTCACGTTATTACTACTGGGGATTCTATTCTTGCAGTTGTTCCGGCAGGCCAGTTGAGCAGCGTTAGCCAACACGCTAATAGCATAAGAGAAAAAGTTGCTAGGAATGAAGCAGTTAAAGAACAGGAACGTAAAAAACAAGATTTGCAAAATATACTTGCTGCAAACGGCGGCAATCCTTTTGATAAAACTCATCGAGTTGCTCAAGATGAGCGGCTTAAAAATCTTGGATTTGACCCTGCTAATCCAAGCACCTATGCAACGCGTGAAAGGTCAGCGCAGTTTTTTAATTCCTTGCGTTCAACAATGCCTCAATCAGTAATTGATAACTTAAATGCTATTGCTACTGGCATTGAAACGGATAACACAGATGCGTATTTGAACATATTTGCGTCTATGCAAAACGATGTTACAGCGGAAGGCTTATTTGTAAGTAGATTTGGATCGGGTGAGGGCGCACTAATTAGTCCCAAAACACAGGCGTTATTAAAAGATGTTTTTGAAATATACAAAAGACAACCTGTAAGCGGTGTAAGAAAAAGTGCATCTGAAATTGCTATGCGTTTCATTGAAATGCGCAACGAAGAAAAATCCCAACTTGCTATTTCGAATGTGCTTGGAGGGTTAAAACCAAATGAATACGTTGCAGATCGTTATGGAGATTTGATTGCAGCAGATTTAGATGGTGTTGCAGAATACTTAGCTGGTACAAACAAAACAAAAGAAGAAATAGATGCCAGACTCGAAGAGTTGGTAGACCAACATTACGGCAAATCAAGACTTGTTATTGACCCAAGGTTTCCAGTAGGAGGACTTAACAGAACTTCATATAGTCTTGAGAAAAGATTCCCAGATGAAAATCGAAGAAATGCTTTTAAAGACCTCATTGCCTCTCAATTGCCAGAGGGTTACAGGCTTGCAACATATATAGCCCCAAAAGAAACCAATCTTATTGAAAACATTGTTGAGCAAGGCCCGATAATGGGCTCAATAACTTCAGCAACTTCTGCAATAACAGCAGCATTTGTAGGCGATAAACCCAAAGACAAAACGGTTTACTTAGTTCCTAATGAGAATACTCGAGGAATAGCTTATTATGCTTTTTATGTAGATGAAAACAACGAACTCCGTCCGTTAATTACAGAAGTAAATAATGAGCCATATCTCCCAACATTTACAGAAAGAGATTTAGCTAATTATGATCGAGAAGTTATGCTTGCTGAAAGAGAGGCCTTAGAGGCGCAAGTAAAAATAGATCAAGCACTTCAGGACTATAGCGAAAGTCCTCGACCAACCTCATTTGAATCTATTCGCAATTTTTTAGGGGCAAACTAAAATGGAAAATGGGTTAACTTTTATGCCAGACATTGAAGTAGGAATGGATACTGTTTCTGCTCCTGATTTTTATGAAACTGTTGGTGCGTCTCTTGCTTACAAGTATAACCCATTACTAGATTTTGTTTCTGAAACCTTTCAGTTTAGAGAGCCGTATGAATTTGGCAGTCGTGCGCGGCCAAGATCTGATTATAATGCTAGACAAAATATTCCAGAAGATTTGCTGCCATATAGCTCTTCGCTTCTTGACGCAGACAGTCAAGCTCACATGGATTTTAAAGTAAAGAATCTTAGAAGAGGTCTTAAAACTAGAGAAACAAATGCTCGTTCTGGTTTAGGCGCTTCATTCCTTGCTGAAGCATTTGACCCTGTTGCCTACATTGCAATTCCTTTGCGTTTTGTTGGCCTTACAAAAACTGCTTTAAAGGTTGGCGCTCAAAGTGCTGCTATTGTATCCGCTCAAGAATCTATTAGAGCGCCACTCGATCCTTTAGGTACAACATCTGAAACCGCAATTAACATTGGTTCCGCATTTGCATTTGGTACAGCAATAACTCGTCTTACGAATATACCGGCGGCTCGTAGAGCAAAAGCCGTGCAAGAAATTAAAGAAGTTGAAGTTGAGATTGAAAATCTACGTCAAGCAATTGAGCCTTTAGAGGGCGTCGAAATAGATCCTTCTATTGCTAGTAGCGCGTTTACTGACTCATGGCTGTTTAAGTCTGTAACCACACCAATGAAGCGCGTACTCCAAGATGAAGCAGTTCCTAATACTGTTAAGTTAACTATGCTTGATATTGCTAATGATGCTGGCATTTTGCTCAATGCAAACAAGCAAGGATTTGCAATAAAGAACTCTGTATTTCAAAATGCAAAGCTGCGAGATGGTGAGTGGGTTCAAGCTTATGACGAGATCGTTTCTATTTGGGGTGAGTCTCACGGCAAAGGTGTAACTCAACCACTGGATTACATGTACAAGCGAAAAGACTTTGAGCAGTGGCTTACAGAAGTAGACTCAAAAGCAATTCGTGGACAGAAGCCTGCCGATGATTTTGAGGCTAAGGCTATGGATGCCTTAAACAATTTTTACAGCAAGTGGGAAACTCGTCTGAACGACACTGGCCTGATTGGTAACAGAGGCTTTTATATAAAAGACATTAAAAAACGCCAAGCGCAGAATGAAATGATTGATGCTGAGCGGTATCGTGGAACGCCAGAATTCATAGTTATGAAAGATGTCGTTGATCGAAACAATGCTGTTATTAATATGCACCAACAAGCTCTTGATGAACTTGATGCTGCTGGTCCAATCAGTCCTGCAAATGAGGATATATTCCGCCCTCGATACTGGGACAAAGACGGTATTAAAAAGGATCGTGCTGGCCTTGAAAAGATTTTATCTGACTGGTTTAGGCAAAACCCAGAAGGTTATGGCATAAGCCCAACAGGCAAGTGGGAGAAAGTTACTTACTCAACTTCTGAAGAGGCCATTGCCAAGCGAGCTTCTGACGCAGTTGACTCTATTCTTGGCCTTAAAGATGTTACTGATGTAGATGTCGCAACCTTTGGGTACGGCAAGTCTAAGCACCTAAAGCACCGCGGGATCGACATTCCTAACAAACTTGTCCTTGATTACATTCATCGCAATCCAATTTCCATTATGAAAGCATACACTGCGCGTACAGCTCCACGCTATGAGTTTGCCGCTAAGTTTGATGGACAGGAGATTGACGACATACTTAATGACAAGATGTCTGAAATGCTTGCATCCGGGATGTCGTTAGAAAAAGCCAACGCTGCGTCTAGAGATATACGCCATATGTATGATCGAGTCGCTGGTACAGTTCTTCGTGAGCCAGATGCTCTTAATCAAAAGGCTGCTGAAGTTCTTCGTACCGCTGCTCAACTTGGTTATCTTGGTAAGGCTGGGTTATCTACTATTTCAGAGCCAGCAAAGATTATGATGGAACACGGCATTGGTAAAACAATGAAGGGTTTGTTTAGTATTCTTGATGACAACCAATTAAAGTTAGGCGCTAAAGAAGCAAGGATTGCTGGTGAGGCTTTAGAAATCCTAATGGGTTCTTCTCATCTTCGTTTAGTAGATGACATGGGTAACAATCCATTGCGCTCTAATTTTATGGATAAGTCCAAGAACGCTTTCTATTTGCTTAACGGCTTGGCGCCTATCACTCGTATATTCAAAGACTTTGATGGGATGATGCGCAGCCACACAATAATTGATTACTCAGTGCGCTTGACGCAAGGTAAAGCTACTAAGATGGAGCAAGAGTATTTGCTTCGCTATGGTATTGATCTCGATACCGCTGGCAAGATTGCCAATGCGCCTTGGCAGAAGTCTAAGTCCGGCATGTATATGGCTGACAGTGAGTCATGGGCCAAAATAGATATGCAATCTTTGCGAGATGAGGTGTCTAAGACTTATAAGCCATCTAGAAAATCTATGTTGAAAATGTCTGAAACTGAATTGTTAAATCGTTTTTCGGGAGAGTTTAATGTTGATCGTATTATTACAGATCAAGATATTGTAGACGATGTATTTTCTCGCATGGGTACGCCAAACATATTGGGGAAAGCCGACGGAATTGAGCTTGGTTCTCCGGCTACTGTTTATATTAATAAGAAAAATATTAAGGCTTCTTATGAAAAGTTTAAAAACAGAGAAGACTTAGATAAATTTACTAAAGATTTAGAAGAAGCGCTTGAAAACGGTACAATAAATAAAGCTGCTTACGAGCATCAAATGACTTACGTTAACAACGCAGATCTTTTTGAAACTGTAGATGACTTTGTTAAGTTTGTTATGATGCACGAATTGCACCACACAACTACATTTCAAAGAGTTGGAGAAAATATTGCCGATTACGAAAAACGCATTGATGACTTGGCAGTATCTTACATTAGAAATGAAAAAGAACAGGGGATAGAATTAGCTCTTGAGAAAGCAAGGGCTGCTAAAGTTCTTGAGGCTGAAGAAACAGTTAAGTCTTTCCGCAATGCTCTTAGCTCTGGCATAGCTAACACCATTCTTATGGGTACGCCTGCTGATAAGCCGATCATTACTGACGGTATAGCTTACATTCCTATGCACGTTGCTAGCAAATTCGGGATGAAAGAAGACAGTAAGTACAAAGGATACGCTAGAATAGAAAACGGATTGCTTGGTATGCCGTTTCAATTCTACAGCTACGCACTTGCAGCAACAAACAAAACATTAGCTGCTTATGGGCATGGCCAATTAAAGAACCAATTCCTCGGTACAGCAATTGCTATGGGTCTTGGTTATATTTCCCTAGAACTAAAGACACCCGACTTTGTTGAGCTTTCTCCGCAAGATAAGTTTGCTAGAGCATTTGATTACTCAGGTGTCGCTGCTTTGTACTCAGATCTTTTTTACACAGCAATGAGTACAAGCCTTGCATTAGGTGGGCCAAACATTACAGGCGGTGCGTTGCAGCCTAGATACCCGCAAGAGGCTAGTACAAGTGACGCTATCACTGGGCTTCTTGGTGCTGGCCCTTCTATTGGCATGGAGTATGCCAACGGTATGGCTAATATGCTGACGGGTAATGTTGGGGAAGGAAGCAAGGAGTTCATAAGAGCTTTGCCATTCTCTAACCTTTGGATGTGGAATGACATGGTTAATAGATTAACCAATATGCTTGAAAGTGAGCTAGATGATGGGCCGTCTGGATTCGGTAGATACTAATTGTGCGTTGAAGCGCTTGCTTTAGCTTGCTAGTCGATAAAAAAAGGAATGTGACATGACGATTAACCTTGCCGATAACTCGCCTCGAATATCATATTCGGTAGCGCAGGGCGTAACTCAGTCTACTTTTGCTGTACCGTTTGAGTTCTTTGCTCAAGAAAGCCTTAACGTATATGTTGATGGTGTTCTCAAGACTTTAACTACCGATTACACTGTAACTGGTGGTGACGGCTCTACTGGCTCAGTTTCTATATCGGTCACAGGCGCTTCTGGTGGTTCAACGGTTGTTATCACTAGGGAAATTTCACTTGAGCGTACAGCAGACTTTCCAACATCTGGTCCTTTTCAGATTGCTGCACTCAATACAGAGCTTGACCGCATCATAGCTATTGCTGCTGACTTAAATGATCGCACTGATCGCTCACTTCATGCGCCAGACTTTGATGCTCCGGCGTCTTACACGTTGCCTGTTCTCGAATCTCGCAAGGGTACTGTCCTTGCGTTCAGCGGAACTTCAGGTGATGTAGAAGTTGGGCCCAAAATTACTGATGTGCAAAGCCTTGCAAACGTTAGTGCTGATATTGCTCTTCTTGCTGACATTCAGGACGGCACCACGGCTACAAATGCTATTACTAACGTCAATACAATCCGCGCTAATGTTACAACAGTGGCTAACATTTCCTCGAATGTAACTACTGTCTCAGGCATATCGGCAAACGTAACAACAGTAGCTGGCATTTCTGCAAATGTTACAAATGTAAGTTCCATTTCAGCCAATGTGACAACTGTTGCTGGGATTGCATCTGACGTAACCACTGTAAGCTCTAACGCTTCTGCGGTATCTACGGTTTCTTCAAACATTAACAATGTAAATACTGTTGCATCCAACATTACCAACATCAACACTGTGGCTAATGACTTGCTTGAGGTGGTTTCTGAAATTGAAACTGTAGCTAATGACCTTAACGAGGTCACAAGTGAGATTGAGGTTGTTGCCAACAACATTACCAATGTGAATACAGTTGGGGGAATTAGCGGAAACGTAACTACCGTTGCTGGCATATCTTCAAATGTAACTACAGTATCTTCTATCTCCGCTGATGTTACTTCTGTGGCTTCGATTTCTGCTGATGTAACTGCGGTTGCATCTGTTAGCACTTCAGACTTGGCAACAATTGCCTCAATTAGTTCGGACGTAACTTCTGTTGCAAGCATTTCTTCTGAAGTCACAACTGTTGCTAACAATCTTTCTGACATTACTAACTTCTTTGCCGTTTATAGGACGGGAGCGTCTGAGCCTGCTACGTCGCTAGATACTGGTGATCTGTTCTACAACACCTCAACAGGGACTCTAAAGATTTACAACGGCTCTTCTTGGGAAGCTGGCGTTACTGCCGGGTCTGGCTTTCTTGCTCAGTCTTCAAACCTTTCCGATCTTCAGAGTGCCTCTTCTGCACGGCAAAACTTGGGCCTAGAGATTGGTGTAGATGTACAAGCATACAGCGCAAATCTGTCTTCAATAAATTCTCGTATTACAGGTCTAGCAAACTGGACAATCACAGAGTCAGGCGGCTCGTTGTACTTTGCCACAGGCGGCTCAAACAAGATGAAGCTAGACGCAAGCGGCAACCTCGATGTTGTCGGCAACGTAAACACTAACGCAACAATTAGCTAATAGGAGTATCCGAAGATGGCTATTAAAGTAGGCGGCACTACGGTTATTGATGACAGCCGTAACGTAGATAACATTGGTACAATCAAGGGTCTTAGCTACCCTAGCGCAGATGGCACTGCTGGTCAGTTCTTAAAGACTGACGGTGCAGGGAACCTCGCATTCCAGACAGTTCAGACAGATCCAACTATTGCTACTCTCACCAAGTCTTTTGCTTCTGGTGAGACAGCAAGCATTACTCTTTCTCAAGCCATTACTACTGCGCCTGTTGTAAGTGTTATTAAAGAGGTTTCGCAGACTGGTGTCTCGAGCAAAGGCTCTTGGGATGTTGCGTCTGATGGTGGCAACTATGAACGTCAAGACACTGCGTATGATACTACGCTGACGCCTTCCTCGCAGGGCTGGGACACCACAACTGCATCATATGTAAATAATAAAAACGTTTCAGCACAAGAATCTGCAATGCAGGAAGTGTTCTTCAAGCCTGATGGTACAAAGATGTACCTGCTTGGGAATGGTGCTGACAACGTTTATGAATACAACTTGTCTACTGCTTACGATGTTCAGTCTTCCAGCTTTGTGCAATCTTTTTCTATATCCTCTCAAGATAATTTTCCAAGAGGTTTGTTCTTTAGGGCAGATGGTCTTAAAATGTACATGACAGGCCAAGCAGACAATGTGCATGAATATAATCTTAGCACCGCTTGGGATATTTCAACTGCTAGTTACCTCCGAGAATCTTCTTATTTGTTCGGAGACCCTCAAGCTATTTTCTTTAAGCCAGATGGCACCAAAGCATTCGCAACTGCTGAAGATAGTAATCTATATGAATATAATTTAAGTACCCCTTGGGACGTAACAACTATGTCTCAAACTGCAGGGACTCACTCTATTTCAAACAATGCTAAAGGTATTTATTTTAAGTCTGACGGTACTAAAATGTACATTGCAGCAGATACTGGGGATGTAGTTACTGAATACAATTTGACCACAGCTTGGGACGCATCAACGCTGTCTTTTGTAAACAACTTCTCTATATCTGGATCTGGTCAAACAACTACCCCCACGGGTCTTGCGTTTAGCAACACTGGTCACAAGATGTTTGTCTGTGACTTCGATCAGGTCTTCCAATATGAATTAGATGTAACTAATGTACTTGTTCTAGGCTCAGGCTCATTCTCTTCATCTGACGTAGGCAAAACCATCGAAGGCAACGGCGGCAAGGCTATCCTGACTGCTACTAATGGTTCGTATTCTGTAGTCACAGCCTTTACTGATAGCAGCACTATTGCGTCTGGTGATTGGGGTATGTTTGCTACTGTTGTAAATGTCACAGATGGGCTTGAGTTGAGTAATTACGTTAACGGCTTTGTAAGCCCTGACAACTGGACTTATACCGGTAAATACCTTAATCTTGAGAATTCTAATGTGACTAACCCAATTATTGCCCATTCTTTAATAGCTAATCGCTTTGGTGACAATGGTACTAAACTTTACGTCTGCTCATACGACTCAGATAGAGTATGGCAGATTAATCTTTCTACGCCTTATGATATAACTACAGGAGTCTTTGACAGTACTTTGTCTATATCTGCTCAAGATACAGTTCCTTTCAGTATATTCTTTAAACCTGATGGTACTAAGATGTTTATGTTGGGTATAAGCTCTTCAATTGTTTTTCAATACTCATTATCAACTCCTTGGGAGCTTTCAACCGCAAGCTACGATTCAGTTTCTCAATTAATACCCGCTCAAACCCAAGGCCCATCAAAGATTTTCTTTAAGCCAGACGGAACTAAATTATTCGTTTGCTCTAGTAGTGGAGATCATATTCAAGAGCTTTCTTTAAGTACGGCTTGGGACATTACTACAATGTCCTCTGTTTTCAAATACTCCATAAGTGCGGTGTCAACTAGCCCAAGGGGTATTTACATTAAAGATGATGGCTTAACGTATTATCTTATCACTGCTGACTTAGACAGGGCGTACGAGTATAATATGTCAACAGCTTGGGATATTTCGACAAGCTCTTACAGCAATAATTTCATTTCCATTCGAGATACATCTGGTGCTGGTACTGAGCCAGAAGATATTGACTTTAAGCCAGACGGGACATTGGCTATTATTGGTGACCAAGGTGGATCTGCTTATGTTCGTGAGTGGTCTACAGGTGAGTTGTTTTCTCCTTCTGGTACATACGAAGTCTCATTAACCAACGTAGGCGGTCAGATCGACACAACTACATGGCTAGACTTGAATACTATGGCTGGTGACCAAGACGCTGGTAATGGTGAAGTTTACTATGCTGTGTCTACTGATGGTCGTACTACATGGTCGGTGATTAAAGAGGGTGACGGTGTTCGTCCTATCGTTCGTGATAATGCAGGGACTTGGGAGTATAACTCAAACACTGGAAACCCAAATGCTTGGGATGTTTCGGCGGCAACTTTTGTTCGTAGCGAAAGCGTTAGCTCTGAGGACACAGAGCCAGAAGATGTTTTCTTTAAACCAGATGGAACAAAGATGTATGTTCTTGGTAATGCTGGCAATGATGTTAACGAGTATAATCTAAGCACTGCTTGGGATGTATCCAGCAAGACCTTCAATCAAAACTTTGCTGTTGGAAGTCAGGATGGCAGCCCCGAAGGCCTCTTCTTTAAACCTGATGGAACTAAAATGTATGTTCTTGGAACAAATAATAGTTCAGTTTTCGAATACAATTTAGCTTCAGCTTGGGATATTTCCACAGCCAGTTACTCTCAAGCCTTTAGTAACTTTACTGGAGCAAACTCTGGATTCTTCTTCAAGCCAGACGGATCTAAAATGTATATTTGCGAGGTCATAAGCTCTGACATTTCTGAGTTTAATTTAAGCACACCGTGGGATGTTTCTTCAGCGTCTTACTTACAAAACCTTGCCATAGGTTCGGTAGAGAGTGCACCTAAAGACGTATTCTTTAAATCTAATGGTACAAAGATGTATGTTTTAGGTGAAGGAACGGGAGATAAAGTTTATGAATATGATCTAAGTACTGCATGGGATTTAAGTTCTGCATCTTATAACGGCTCTGGCGAAACCTTAGATGTAAGTTCTAAAGATACAGCACCAACAGGTATGTTCTTTAATTCAGACGGCTCTAGACTTTACGTTGTAGGCGAAAACTCAGACAATGTGCATCAATACAACATAGGCACTAATGCTTACTCAACATCTGCTACATGGGAGAGTGCAACTACCAACGCAGAGATTGAAGCACTGCAAGAAGCGTTAAGCGTAGAAAACAACCGCATGGACAACACGCAGTTAAGTGCTGTCACTGACCCTAATCACTTCACTCTAGGCAACAGCTTGGACTTGATGATTGGTTTGTACCAAGGCACTGCATCTGTAAATGTCCCATCATCTGACGGTGTAACGATTAACTATGATGCTGAGGCTTTGCAAAGTGGTGCAGTTCTAGGCACTGACTATAACTTCGATGCACCAGATAGCACGACTATTAGGCTTACGTCTAATGCTACACAGAATTTAAAGATAAGGGTAGTCTAATATGGACAAGCGTACAGTAGCATCTGCGCATGAGCGGATTGATGGTCTTGAGAAAGAGGTGATCGCCATTAAGACTGAAGTAAAGATCCAGTTCAAAGATTTGTTTGGCCGCGTCAAACGCATGGAAAGCATTATGATTGCAGCAACAGCCTCAATTATTGCACTCTTAGTTGCTGTCTTGACAAAGATGGGGTGATGATCTGTGTTCTCGCCTTTGTCTCATTCAACCACGCTTGGACGCAAGGCGGGAACCAGTTGTTCCAATACTGTTTCTATAACTGCGGCACTACAAAGAATGGCTTGTGGTACGATAGGGTCTATCGTGTCAGCCATTTGTTTATCTGCCCAGCAAGGTTTGTTGAAACATGATTGATCCTATCTCAGCCCTTTCAATTGCAGCCTCTGCTGTATCGAGCGCCAAGACCCTGCTGGCTGCTGGTCGGGATGCGTCAGGCGCATTGAGCAAGTTTGCTGGTGCGGTGTCGGACGTCAATTACGCCGCTGAGAAGGCACGGAACCCGAGCATCTTTGCATCATTAACTGGCTCTGCTGAACAAGCGGCGATAGATGCTTTCTCTGCTCAGAAGCGTATGCAAGCTATGCGTAAGGAAATTGAAACGATCATTCAGTTCCAATACGGGCCTAGTGGCTTAAAGGAATATAAGGATACTCTTCGCAGGGTTCGGGAGCAACGCAAGAAAACCGAGTACCGAAAAGCCGAGATCAAAGAGGCTATAATAATGTGGGTTGTTGGCGGCGTCATCGTGATTGCTGGTATCGCTGGACTTGCGGCTGTTCTGTATTTTATCGGCAAGCAACAAGGCAAATGGTAGATGAAGGACGGAGAGATTATACGTCAGTTCGATCAGAGCATTGAGCTAATCATTGAAGGCTTGGCTGCTCGATCAGGCCGAGAGTTTAAAGAAGTTCTTTTACTTTTACAGAAAGGTAGGAAGCTACATGGCACACACGGTATTAGATAATTGGAAAGTGCTGCCGCGCTTGATGATGCTGGCAGTCACTGTGCTGACCTATCAAGCAGTGCATTGGTTCATGGGGTTAGATGATCCCAGCGTTGCTCAATCAGGGCTTGTAAGCGTCTGTATGGGCGCTCTCACGGGGTGCTTTGGTATCTGGATGGGCAAAGAGTCCAAGACTACAGTTACAAACACAGCTTCATCGTCTAAGGTAGAGTATGAGGTAGACAAATGATTGCTCAAATTATTGGATCTCTTGGTGGACTAGCATCTACTTACCTCGATAGCAAAGCTGTCGTTAAGAAGGCAGAAGCAGAAACTAAAATGAAGATTGCTACTGGTGAGATTAGCTGGGAGCAGGCTGCGATACAGGCAAGCGATAACTCTTGGAAGGATGAGGCTTGGACTGTAGCTTTCATAGCCATAATCATTTGTTCATTTGTACCTCCGCTTCAGCCCTATATGAAGGAGGGCTTCGCTAATATTTCAGCTGCACCTGAGTGGTTTCAGTGGGCTTGCTTTAGCTCAATTGCTGCCAGCTTTGGTATTCGTACAATGAAAGGGTTTAAGAAATGAGTTACAAATTAGGTAAGCGCAGCCTTGATAGGTTGATCGGTGTTGATGAGCGCATGGTTGCTGTTGTTAAGTATGCAATCAATGTAACTAAGCAGGACTTTTCTGTGATCTGTGGGCTGCGCACCATCGAAGAGCAGAGAGTATTGGTTGCTAAAGGTGCAAGTCAGAAAATGAAGTCAAAGCATATTGATGGATTGGCTGTTGATCTTATGGCTTGGGTTGATGGTGGCAGATGGGAGCTCAATCTCTATGACGAGATTGCTGACGCTATGGCAGAGGGCGCGCGCGCTGTTGATGTGCCAATTCGTTGGGGTGCAGCATGGACTGTACCGAACATTGCTCAGTATAGTGAGGGCAACATGGAAGATGCAATGAATAGTTACATTGATTTGCGCAGATCGCAGGGTCAAAGACCATTTATTGATGGACCTCACTTTGAGTTAGTTGTATAAGATTCGAGTGGGTGGCTATCATCACAAGTAAGATCGACTTACCGCGGGACGGTGGTTGTTTAGCCTAGGATGACGTTGCTACCAAATGTGCCAGCATTCAAATCAACGGCCACCCACACGATTAATTTTTAATTATTGTTTTTCTTTATAGCGTCTGCAACTTTTTTTCGATGCCTAATGTTGTGTTCCATTCGGTCGTCTACCTTACCCATACTAACCACTAAAGTGACTCCGAATATTTTTTTGATTAGATACTTAAGCATTTTTGTTTCCTTTCTAATGCTTTACATTTACACGGTTACCCGCACGATTACTTTCTGCTGTAATGATAGACACTGTTCTTTTTATTAGTGCCTACCTGCACTCGTTCTCTAGTAAGCACTCCGTCCCGGTACATGAGGTCTAGCATCTGGCTGGCTATACGGAGTCCTAGTTTAGTTTCTCTGTTTATATCTTCAGCTACTCTAGTTTGTTTTTTACTGAAGCAGGACATTATCATTTGACGCCTAGCTATAGATTGTTCCCGTTGCTTTCTAATTGAAGAGTTTGTTGCTGTCTCAGGTGTATACTTTTTTTGTTCGGGAAATGCTGGTCGCATCTTTAGGTCGATCATTTCCTGTTCAAAGCTACGCCATTTTTCTGCATAGATAAGCTGATATTTCTCTGCCCTTGGTAGCTTGCTGTTGTAGATCTCGTCTATTCTTTTTGCGCTATCTGTATCAGTGCTTTTATTTCTTCTAGTTCTTGCTTTAGGTTGTGGCGCTGCTTGCTGTCCGCTATCAACACCATGGTTTTCAGCCGATGGACTGCTCTTTTTAAGGCGATCTTCCCTTCTTCTCTCATTGGCTTTTCTCCTTGGACATACAAATTTAATTTCATATTTCTTGGTTAGTCTTTGTACTTCCGCATATGGTATATCAAGTAAGGTTGATGTTTCGCGTTGAGTTAGTCCCATCTCCGCTGCGTTGATACACTTGCTTATGTCTGACTTCTGCATGTGTGCCTCTTATTAGTTAAAAAAAGGGACAGCCCTAAGACTGCCCCAGTTGTCGGAGAACACCTCCTTTCTAAAACGGTATGTCATCACCTTGCAAGGGGTCGGTTGTTGGCGCTGCGCCTCCCGACATCTTGTCGCTCACTTGGAATGACATATAAGGCTTACCATCTTTCATCTTCTTCCATCCGGCAAGGCGTTTGCTGTCACCAAATGGGCCACTGTAATCAGGAGCTGACTCGTTCCCCTTCTTATCGTTCTCAAAGAAGGTTCCTGCTTTTTCGTAGACCTCAATGATCTGCTTACCATCACGGGTCTGGTCTCGGACTAGCATCACCTTTTTATCTGCGCCCTCGACGTTGAGCTTGCCTTGCAGGATCATCTGCTGCGTAGGGAAAGGGGTGAAGGCTGCGCCTCGGTTAGTATCGTCGTATTGTTCTGCCATGCTTCTGGCTCCTTTAGAATTAAAAGGGGAATTAACCCCTTTGTTACCACCCGCTTGGTGCGGATGTATCTCCCGATGTTAAGCCCTTAGTGACTTGAACACCGCTCGATTGCTTGGCGGCTATGTTGCCGTCATCATCTTCTGTCGCAAGGCAAGCCATGCCTAGCAAGCCGTAGCGTCTAGCGTACGTTATAGCGCTGCCTAATCCCTGCATGTCCTGCTTACTCAAGACTAGGTAAACCTTGCTTGAGAAGGCTTCTCCTGAAGTGTGAAGTAGCTTTGTTTCCACATACACACCCAGTTCGTCACGGCCACAGGGCTGCATGACTACGAACCCGTTCTCTTGGAACACGCTTGACGTAGCGTCAATCACTGCCTCGAGTGAGGCGTAACGGTTCTTGAAGTGTGGGTTCACGCTATCTTTCTTTACAGATTCCATAGCTTGCTGCGCTTTGAGTAGCGCCTTGATTGCTGTGTCAGTCATCTTTCATTCTCGCTTTGTAATCTAAACTAATTTTCAATTTGCTAATCCCAAGTTCAGGGTAAGCTAAGCTTTCAAGCTGCTGCTCAAAGTCTTGCGCTGCAACTAAAGTTTTTATGCCATTGGCTAATCCAAAGGCAGAATCTCTTGAAAGCGACTCAATGTTCTTATGATTCAGTACGCAAATTAAAGACCCATCTTCTTCGAGTAGGTGTATAGTACAAATATCCATTTATTTTCTCCTTGTTATGCGGATGGCTCCGCGTTTGTCACGTTTAGCTGTGAGTTGATCGCAGTAAACCTCACGCTCATTGTCGCCAACCATGTCTTTGATTTGTTTCTTGGCTGACTCGAATGTCTTAGCTGCCGCCTCATTTTCTACGTATGTAATAGCGGCGTCCACAAATTGGTTGTCGCTTGTGGCGTTGCGCTTGACCATGTTGTCCACCGACACCTTGTCAATGCTAAGTTGTATCGGTTGGTCATTACCAACTGGCTCTTCATCGCGAAGCACGTAACCCCAGAAATCTGACACCACTGCCCACATAGAATTGAAATACTCTTCGTTCCGCCTGACATGAGCCGACTCCCATTTGTTGTTGCCAAAGATAACAGATATGTGAGCGCCGTTAGCCTTGGCTAAATGTATATACAATTGCAGCTGCGGCATGTAATACTCGATAACTTTATCCAAAGTATTATAAGCGTTGGTGTGCTTGGCTTCTACGATAGAGTCATCGACTATAGCATCTACTGTACCCTTGACCGGGACTGATCCAATCGTTTCTTCAAATGATTTCTGGAACCCAGTAAGAGTGCAGCTATATTCTTCTGAAAACCAAAGCAAATTAAACTTTTCAGTTTCTATCCCCATCTGCACAGCGATGTTCCGAGACAAATCTTCAGGCTCAACTCTGCCTGTCTTGACCTGCCATAACTCCAGCCAGTTCCCCTGCATTATTTTTACGCAGTCGGAACCACCTATGAAACCCTTACGTTCCATGTTGTTCTCCTTTGTTATCTGATACTAGCCTATCGCTTATGTGCGACTTAGGCAATACGAAGTGACGTTACGTCACTCGTACTTTCCGTACTTCTCAAAGTCTTCTTCGCTGAGGTGTTGGAATTTCTTGAGGCGCTCTTTAGTTTTGCCTCTAAGGTAGGTGTCACCTACTGCTTCGCCATTACGAATACGCTGCGCAATAATCTTATCGCTGTCTAACACATAGCCAGATCTCTTGTACTCACGAGCCATGACCGGAGAGCTTGCTGCCTTACTAACATGAGCGTCCCATACAGATGGTCTTGCTGCATCACTGAGCTTGGTTGTTTTATATGTCATGGTCTACCTACATCCATAAGGGTAACTGCTACTTGATCGTCACCTTTAAGTTCATTTATAAATTCCTCTTTGGCTATGCGCTCTGCGTTAATAAGAGAGTCAGAGACAATCGTAATGTCCCTGAATATAATCCCTTCGACTCTGAGCGTATAAGCTATTGGATGTGCGCGACTCATGTTCGTACCTTCGATGGGCTGTAATACTGTGCAATGCGAGTACCGCTAGCGGTCTTGACCATTACCTTGTCGATCTCCATGCCTTCGTCTTTGAGGTCTTTGATTCGCGCTGCTAATCTAAAGCATCCGAATGTTTGCAGTGCATCAATTGCTGTGATGCGATAGCCTTGCTTGAGATACGCTTTGATCTCATCTGTTTGTTTTATAGTCATTGTGTTCTCCTTAGACTAAGTTTTCTTTTGCATACAATCCAATGAGTGCGGCTTCTGCTCGTCCGTCATCTTTAACTCGTTTGAAATAGTGTGCATGGTTAGGGAAGCAGAGCTTCGCTAGTCTTCTACTTTCACCCTTGTCTCTTGAAAGGTCAAAGTATTTCTTCCACTGACGTGGCGTCACATATTTTATAGGTAGCTTTGACGCAACGATCCCCATCTCTAGCTGACCAAAGCCCTGTCCGAATCTGAATGTACTGCTAACTCCTTGATTAGGCATAGCATTTACACGCTCGATCACAGCTAAGGCCGGCTTGTTTCTTTGGTTGGATAGGATTGAAAGCAACTCAGGTAAGTTAATTAATGTCTTACCCTTTGGTGATTGAGCTACTGGAATATCGTAGATAACTAAGCTGTCTGTTTCTGTTTCATATATACTGACTGCTCCTGTAAATCCGGGGTCGATTCCATAGATGAGCATGTCATTCTCCTTACCAGTCGGTTGGTGGCTTTGCGTTTGACTCGATGCTAGATTCCCACGCGCCAGCCTGTAGCTTGACGCTAGGTTTCTTTAATCGTTTTTTGTTTGGTTTTGTCTTTGATGTTGGCTCTTGCCATTTGTCATTCACATAACAGCTCATGCAAACGAACCAGTGTTTCTCCATTGAGCGGCCACTGTTTGTTTTAAGTACTGCTACAAAGAAATGTGTTGCCACTTGGCAAGCTACGCATATAGCTGCTTTACCTTTTAGTGATCGTGATGTCATAGCCTAAAGCATCCAACCAACAGTTGAGCATAAAGCCAGAGGGTATTCGTTTGTGTGTTTCCCACTTGTGTATTAAGGATTCTGTGCATCCTATTTTATAAGCTAATTTTTCTTGACTTAACTTTTGCTTTGATCGAGCGGCGCTCAACATTTCCACCATTAGCTCGTAGTTCTTTGGTATTTTTAACGGCGTCTTGTATTTGTCTAACTTGCTCGATGGCATGACTTATCCTCAGCGCAGTATAAAACCTCAACTCCGTATCTTTCTTTATGGTTCTGTAGTAGGTAGAACGTGGGATATTAGCGCGACTAAAAGCTCTAAGCAGAGACACGTTAGCTGTCTCCGCTTGTTCAGTTATTGTTTCAAGATACGATTTCATGCCGCATTAATGCAGCAATCTATTCGTCGAAGTCAACATCCCAGACTTGGATTTCTCCTGATCCTTTGCAGTTGTCGCATGGTTCTGACTCAAAGTATGGCTCAGGTGCATCGTTGTATGATGTCCTTACTGGCATTGACTCCACTTCAATGAAGCCATCACCACTACATTCTTTGCAAGCCACTGTGGTTCTGTACTGTTTCATTGGTATGGTATTTCATCCTCTACAATTGGGGCTACATAGTTCTCTTCCCATGCAGCTGTGCCTCTGCGGATAAACTTATCTCGATCAAACTTTGGATTAGTTTTCTCAAGTTCATCTGCAATGCTATGAAGGTGAGTGGGCCACGGTACAAGTGGCCCCAATGTATCTGCTAGATACTCAAAGTGCTGTCGTGACATACGCATTGTGTTCTCCTTAGATTACGTTCTCGCCCACCATTGAGGTAAACAGTTTGTGATTCATTGCATTGCTAATCGCTATCTCGCGATTGTAACGTGCAATCTGTGGTGACTTGAGGTCATTGGTATGCGTAGCCCAGTGGGTCAGGCAGTTATACAATGCCCACTTGTTGTGACCGAGATCCATCTTCTCACGATCCCAACCTGAGATAAGATTCTCAAGTTGCTTTTCGTTTGTCTTGATCACTTGCTGCTGCTTAGTTACTACCTTGCATATGGTTGACCGAAAGAACTGCTCGACTTGATCGTTGTTCAATCGTGTCTGCATCCATGACTGCCACTCTTTGCTGCGTCCCATGAAATGTTCGGCGCCACCTATGATCTTGGCAGCGCTCCCGTCTACGTTGACTGACGCTGTGTGCTTGAAACGTGACTTTGCAATAGCATCTGGTGTTGTGCATCCATTCAAGCACCACAGTCTGAGACCATTGGCTTGCTGAGAAAAGGACCATGATCCGTCATAACTATTGAAGAAGCTGACACGGAACTGAACGTAGTCACCTACTGCTGGCTGCTGCACCAGATCAGGAAAGATGATCTCACCTCTTAGCTTACGGCCATCTTCGATTACATCTACGTTGACCTCATAGTCACTGGTTAGCTTGCTTGCTTTAACTCCGTCAAGGATTGAGTTGACTACATCATCGTGCGGTATCATTCGATAGCGTGACCCATGCAAGCCGAGTGTCTTGCCTGTGTCTGTGCGCACGATGCACTTGTGATCTGGGATAAGCTCACCGTCTTGAGTAAAGACTGGCTGCTCTTCCACTGGAAAGTTGTAGCTGTTGGATTGAAAGTCTAGCATTGTTTGTTCTCCTTAGAAGTTTATTTAAACTTTAGTCATTACATTATATGGCGGGACGCTTTCTGCAACATTTGGAATGAATCCATTCATAGGTTTGGTTAGCCCAGCGCAACGAAACCTGTTACAGAAATTACCAGAACCGCGATATACATAACGAAGATTAGCTTGTCCTCATGGTCGCCCATGTCGAAGCCCCCTTGTTGATAGAGTTGATAGAGTTGATAGGGGAGCCGAAGCTCCCCTTGTAGGTGACTTACGCCACCATGTTTCTGAGCTTGCTGAAGTTGGCTGGCTTGGCAGCCTTGTTAGGTGCAGGGCGCTTGTTAGGTGTCCAGACCTCACCTCCTGTCAGTGCAGCGAAGACTTCACAGTCTGCATCGTGACGAGTTTGAAGCTCTTCGAGCTCGGGCAGAAGTGTATTGATCCAGCGTTCTGTCCGCTCCATAGCGTAGGTGTTCTTCTCATCTACAGCGATGTCGTACTCTGCGAGTGAATCAGCAATCTGCTTTTTCTTGAAGGCGAGACTGTTGTTCGATGTGTAGCAAGCATCGCGTCCTAAGCCGATAAGGAATTTATCATTGATGATTGGGCCGTCAGCTGATGGCTTGTCTGTAGCATGATAGTTGATAACTTCTAGTTTAAGTTGAGCCAATTTAGATACGTTAGTCATTTCCTAGTTCTCCTGTTAGTCGAGAGGGACATCCTCTCGATGCAGGCCCAGAGACATGCCCAGAGACGCCGGGACGGCGCTTGAAGTACGCAAGGGCGAAGAGCGCAGCGTCCCTTGCGAACTTTCGATGGAGCATGGCACGCAGGACAAAGAGAGAGGATGTTCTGATCGACGGAGAACGGCGGCAATGCCTATCTAAATTGGCGATACTTATACTCGATGTGGGTTATAGTATGTTTAGCATGTCAACAGCTAAACGAGGTACTATGATACCTATTTACGTTAGTGACGCTACGTCACATATTGACAGAGCCTGACGAAATAGTGCTGTGTGGGGGGAGAGAGGGAGAGGGGGGCAAGCATGAGGATAAAGGATAGAAAGTACGGATGACTAATGTTCCGAATACAAGAAAGCTGACTGAGAAACAGACAGCGTTAGTTGACACCATTGTAGCAAACGGGTGTACGATCGCTAAGGCCGCAGAGATAGCTGGATATAGTAGCGGTGAGTCTGGAAGAGTAACTGCAACCAAGACGATGAAGCTACCACATGTGCAACAGTATCTGATGCAGAGGATGAATGAGGAATTTGGGCTAAGTGCTACCTTGGCAGCTGGGACGGTGAGACGGCTAGCTATGGGGGCTAAGTCTGAGTACGTTCAGCTAGAGGCTAGCAAGGATTTACTGGACCGCGCTGGGTACAAGCCGATAGACCGGTCACAGGTGCAGGTTGCTGGTGATATTAAGGTGTCAATAGATCTTGGCTAGGTAAATTGGTTGTAGATAGCCCGGTATATGGCACAGGGGGTTAAAAACTCCGACAGTATTACTAGCTAGTGGTCCCCCACTCTAGCAATATGCAAAAAAGGCTCTATGCTGCTGCTAATATTTTTTTGTCACAGGGTGTTTGAGATGGCGACCGAGGCTTGGACTAGGAAAGAAGGTAAGAACCCGAAGGGTGGGTTAAATGCGAAGGGCCGTGCGTCTTATAAGAAGGGTACGTTGAAGGCTCCTGTTAAGGGCGCCCCTTCTGGTCCTACTGAGATGCGCAGGAAGGGATCGTTTCTTTCTCGTATGGGCAATATGAAGGGCCCAGAGCGTGACTCCAAGGGTAGACCCACCCGCCTTCTTCTTAGCCTTCAAGCATGGGGCGCGTCTTCCAAAGCTAGCGCAAGAAAGAAGGGTAAGAGCTTACTTGCTCGTTACGAGAGGACCAAGAAGAATGGCTGAGTCTAGGGTTAATGAGGCTGGGAATTATACCAAGCCGGGTATGCGGAAGACATTGTTCAAGCGCATTAAGGCTGGTGGCAAGGGCGGCAATCCCGGACAGTGGTCTGCTCGAAAGGCCCAGATGCTTGCCAAAGAATATAAGGCTAAGGGTGGAGGCTACCGATGAAAGCGTCGCAGAAGTCTTTACTAGATTGGGGTAAGCAGAAGTGGCGCACTAAGAGCGGCAAACCTTCTAAAGAAACTGGTGAGCGTTATCTTCCAGAGAAAGCCATCAAGTCCCTGACCGCTGCTGAGTACGCGGCTACTACCAAGGCCAAGCGTGAAGGCACGAAGAAGGGCAAACAGTTTGTTTCTCAGCCTAAGTCCATCGCAAAAAAGACAAGGAAGTATCGAAATGCCTAATGTCAAAGGAAAGAAGTTTGCCTATACCAAGGCTGGTATGAAAGCGGCTAAGGAATATGCAAAGAAGCCTGCTGCTAAAAAGACATTGTTGAAGAAGGGGTACAAGTAATGGCGTTTTATACAACGGATGGTGAGCTTTACACTGGCGATACTCATTTTCTTGCGGGTGTTACCTACAGCGGAAAGACTCACACGCCTACATCACGGCGTTTAGTTGAGGGCGAAGAGCCTGTTCGGGCCCGTAAGTCCGATGGCAAGCTGTCTGGGGATGATCCATCTACACCAGATGTGAATGAGGCTTACTCCAAGCCCAAGAAAAAGAAGGCCAAGGCCAAGACAGGGAAGTAAGACCATGAGTGAGAAGCACAAGACACTGCTCAAGAAGTACAAGATGCTTGAAGGCCAGCTCATTTCTATGCAGAGCGGGATTGAACGCATGAAGGACAAGCCCAATGCAACATTGCTGGACAAGTCTCTGCGTTGGTACACGAATAAGATGGCAGATCTTGGTGATAGCTTGAACCAAGCCAACCCTCATTACAGATCAATTGAGAAAAAGCTGCGTACAGTTGAAGATAGGCTGGACACAGAGTCTGAAAAGATCAGCCGCATGAGAGCAAAGGCTTCCAAATGAGCTTTATTAGTACACTAAAGCCAATGGAGCTTTCTCTTCTTCGCGGCATAGTAAGAAAGACTGAGTTTGCTTACGTTGAAGCAAAGCACGGCAAGTCATTTATTACTGACGCTGAGTGCGACAAGCTGATTGAAAGCATTGGCCCCGAAGTTGTTGAGCGTATGATTAAGTTTGGTGTAGATAAAGGTCTTCGCTAGTGGTCAACTTTAAGTACAAGCCGGACGGTGAAGTCCTCAAGGGTTTTATGAAGGACGATACCTTCTTTCGTGGCATAAGAGGCCCCGTTGGCTCTGGCAAATCCGTTGCTTGCTGTGTCGAAGTATTCCGCCGCGCCTTACAACAAGAAAAATCTCCTGATGGAACTCGTAAGAGTAGGTGGGCGATCATAAGAAACACCAACCCACAGCTCAGAACTACCACGATTAAGACATGGCTTGACTGGTTTCCTGAGTCTGACTGGGGAAAGTTTACTTGGTCTGTCCCATACACCCACAATATTAAAAAAGGTGACATTGAACTTGAGGTTCTCTTCCTTGCACTCGACCGCCCAGAAGATGTCAAGAAACTCCTATCTTTGGAGCTTACTGGTATTTGGATTAATGAAGCGCGTGAAATACCTAAGAGTATTATTGATGCCTGTACTATGCGTGTGGGTCGTTATCCTTCTATGCGTGATGGCGGTCCTTCTTGGACTGGCGTCATTGCCGATACCAACGCTCCTGAAGAAGATCACTGGTGGCCGATTATGTCTGGAGAAGTACCAATCCCAGATCATATACCGCGTGAGCAAGCTAAGATGCTGGTCAAACCAGATAACTGGAGTTTCTTTACGCAGCCCGCTGGCATGGTCGAAAAAAAGTCCCCGGAAGGTGAGATAGAAGACTACGTTCCTAGCAAGGATGCTGAGAATCAAAAGAATATGATGAAGAGTTACTACCCCAACCTAGTGCGGGGTAAAACTAAGTCTTGGATTGATGTCTATGTTATGAATAGATTGGGGCATATCCAAGAAGGAAAGCCTGTGTATCCAATGTTTGCAGCAGAAGTCCACGTTGCTAAGGAAGAGATTCCAGTAGCCGCTAATGTTCCGCTTTATGTGGGCGTAGACTTTGGATTGACGCCAGCCGCAGTTATCGGGCAGAAGGTTCGAGGCAGGTGGTTCGTGCAGTCAGAGATTGTTGCTGTAGATATGGGCATCGTGCGCTTCTCTGAAGTGCTAAGACAAGAATTGGCGACTAGATTCGCCGCTGCCGGGGAAGTCATTATATATGGCGATCCGTCAGGAGATTTCCGCGCGCAAACTGATGAGTCAACTCCCTTTCACATCATGCGCGGAGCTGGCTTGAGGGCTTTTCCTGCGCCCTCCAACTCTGTTGACCTTCGACTTGAGGCGGTTTCCTCCCAGTTGACGAAGATGGTTGAAGGTAAGCCAGCATTATTAATAGATCGGCGCTGTCCACAGCTAATCAAAGGCTTTGAAGGCGGGTATGCCTACAAAAGGATGCAGGTTTCCGGTGAAAGGTTTGATGACAAGCCAGACAAGAATATGTTTTCGCACGTTCACGATGCTGCGCAGTACCTATTTCTTGGCGCGGGGGAGGGAAGAGCCTTAATGAACAGCCAAAAGCCAGCGAAAACTGTAGTGGCTGGACGTTCATTCGATGTTTTTGCTAAGAAAAGGCCAGAGCGTAGGCAAGGTCTTTGGTCAAGGATGTAATTGTGCGTTGATTTATCGCTTATCTTGTGCATATCCAGAAGGTAGATATAGGAGATTAGTATGTGTTTTCCCCGAGGCGGCGGCTCCACGCAAGCAGCAGAAGATACTGCGGCAGAGCAAGCCCAACAAGAAGCGGCAGCGGAAGAAGCGAGAGCGGCAGAGCAAGCGGCAGCAGCAGAAGCAAGAGCAGCAGATCTTGAACGCGCTAGAAGAGACGCAATAGAAACTTACAAAGCTGAACAAGAAGCAAAGCGTCAAGCTGAAGCCAGTAAGATTGTAAGTTCTGCTAATATACGTCAAGATCGCCTTGCGCAATTTGGGGATATTGCCACTGCTGGTCGCGCATCTAGGCGGTCTGGGTCAAGAGGGCGCAGAAGCCTTATTACAGGACTCGGCGGCGGTATTGGTTATTATGATAGGTTCAGCAGCTAATGGATAATGTAGCGCAAAAATACATGAAGCTCTATGAATCGGCTAAAGCAAAGCGTGAAAACTTTGTGCCGTTATTCGATGAGTGCTATGAGTACGCGCTACCACAGCGTGAATCCTTCTACCATGAAACGCCCGGACAGCGCAGAGACGATAAGATCTTTGATGAAACTGCTGTTGTTGGTGTACAAGAGTTTGCTTCTCGTCTGCAATCAGGGCTTGTCCCTAACTTTGCTAGGTGGGCAGACTTAACAGCTGGATCAGAAATCCCTAAAGATCAAAGGGATGCAGTTAATAACGACCTTGATGAAGTTACTGACTATGTGTTCGAGGTCTTACAGAACTCAAACTTCTCACAGGAAGTGCATGAATCCTTTATGGATTTAGCAGTTGGTACTGGTGTATTGGTTTGCGAAGAAGGGGATTCAGTTAATCCCGTTAACTTCTCTGCTATTCCGTTGCCTCATGTTGTTCTTGATACTGGCCCTGATGATAAGATCGACCATGTATTCCGTGAGCGTAAGGGTATAAAGTTCGGCCAGATAACTATTCTTTACCCAAAAGCGAAGATGTCTCCTGACTTGATGAACCAAGTCCAGAACTCACCTGAAAAGACAACTACTATTCTTGAGATAGTTTGCCGTGATTACAGCAAAGTAAATGAAGAGGCTTACGTTAGTTATGCAATTTGTATGACTACAAAAAGCGTAGTCTATTCTAAAGAAATGAAGGGCGTTGGATCTAATCCATTCATATGCTTCCGATGGTCTAAGTGTGCTGGTGAAGTTTATGGCCGCGGCCCTCTAATTAACGCCCTATCTGCAATTAAGACAACCAACCTTACGATAGAACTAATCCTTGAAAATGCTCAGATGGCTATCTCTGGCATCTATCAGATGGAAGACGACGGAGTAATTAACCCGGATACTATTAACTTGGTCCCCGGCACGATC
>Ga0209037_1000072_pt1 | contig 29503 bp, 21 predicted proteins | sample SaaInl25SG_5_DNA_FD_188225 | JGI IMG/M metagenome (GOLD analysis project Ga0209037, IMG submission 188225) | Marine microbial communities from expanding oxygen minimum zones in the Saanich Inlet - ESP_125SG_5_DNA (SPAdes) (version 2) | ecosystem: Environmental > Aquatic > Marine > Intertidal...
TTGCGCAACGCGCCTAAATCCATCCTGACCTATGCACGCTAACCTTCGCATTTTGTACGTCCTCATTGCCCTGACGGGAGTCACTGCGGGGATATGGTGGTTCCAAGGAGGAAAGGGAGAATTGTCTCAAGTGGCAGGCACGGAGTTTGGCATCAGGGACACCTCCCGAGTCGACAAGATTTTCATTGCGGACATGGATGGTGGGCAGGTCACCCTGACGCGTCCAGCAAGTGGACGTCTTTGGGACCTCAACGGCGAGTACAAGGCTCGGGAAGATGCGGTCAAGCTTCTTCTCAAAACCTTTCGCCGTGCGTCCGTTCAGGGGCCTGTGGCGGAGGCGGCCAAGCCCAATGTCATTCGCTTGCTTTCTGCCCGGGGAAAGAAGGTGGAGATTTACCAAGGTGGAGATCGCCCTGTCAAAACCTGGTATGTCGGCACCGCCACCCCAAGCCACACGGGCACCTACATGGTTCTTGAAACTCCCGAAGGTCGCGGTGCGGACCCTTACGTGGTGCACATGGAAGGATTCACCGGCTACTTGAGCACAAGGTTTTTCACTTCCGAACGCGAGTGGCGCCACACGGGCATTTTCAATTATCCCGATCGTTCCTTGGCTTCGGTGGAGGTCCTTGTGTTGGAGCAGGAGGGGGAGTCGTATGCGTTGAAAACCACGGAATCGGGAAAGCTTGTTCTTTCCGATTTGGAAGGAAACCCGCTTCCGTATGTAGACACGACGGGGGTGCAGGACCATTTCTTGCGTTTCAAAAAAGTGCACCTGGAGACGTATCGTTCGCGCCTAGAGCCAGAAGTGGAGGACAGCTTGCGCAACGCCTCAGCGGCGTTCGTGCTGACTGCCTTAGGTCGCAACGGCCGGCGATCCGAAGTCCACGTTCACTGGAAGCCACGAACCGGACTTGATCGCAATGCCGATGGAGAAATGATGAAGCATGACGGTGAACAGATGTACGGCGTCACCTCCAACGGCGAAGTTGTGTTGCTTCAGAGGTTTGTGTTTGACCCGTTGATTCGGCCCCTTAGCGAGCTCCAGAAAGCGCAAATTCCACCTGTTGCGTCAGCTGGTCTGCCCATGCCGACCAACTGAGCCGCTTCTTGACCTGTTCGAAGGCGCCCTTGACGTCCGCAGGTTGAGCACTCCAAGGTTGATCCAAAGCACTCGCCAAGGCTTGGACATCGCCGGGAGGAAGGAGCCTTCCTGTCAATTCAGGCACCACGGTGTTGGCCAAATCGCCAACGTCTGAAGCCACCACCCGCACTTCGTGATGCAACGCCAGGGCGGTCACTCCGCTCTGGGATGCCTGGGTGTAGGGGAGGACTGCTGTGTTGGCCGCACTGAAATAGATGGGGACCAGGTCGTCCTCGATGAATTCGTTGTGAATGAGGACACGTGACTCAAGTCCGTGCTTGCGAATGACCTCGGCGTAGGGCTCCCACGACCCGTAGCATTCCCCGGCCACCACAAGCTTGTGATGCTCAGGCAAGTCCTTCATGGCTTCCAGCAGCACAGAGAGGCCTTTGTACGGACGGATGAGCCCAAAAAACAAATGCACCACATCGTCTTTGCTCAGGCCAAGTTGCCGACGCGCCTCTTCCTTCCTCGGTCCGCGAGGCAGGTGGTCATAGAGCGGGTGAAACAGCGTCACCGGAGACCACTCGCGCAAGGCGGCGCTGACAGGCCCGCTCAGTGTGACCACGCCGTCAACTTGCCTCAAGAATCGATTGACGAGGATGCGATCCATGCGTTTCCCGTCGTGGGACGTGGTGTTGTGCATCAAAGCCATCACGTGCTTGACGCCATGTTTTTTCGCGCTTTTAGCCACCCCTGTGAGTGCAGGGGCCAATGCAGCATGCCAAAACGGCAACACAACCACATCGCATCGCTCCGCGAGGTGCCGTCCCGTTCGCGACCAGCTTGCCGGGTACAGGCTGTCCAACAACGCAGGCATATCGACATCAGCTGCTCCCTTTCCCGGCTCCCATTGGGTGGTGCCGGGGAAGAGGAGTCCGGGGTATTGACGAGACCACGTGACCGACTCGACGTCGTGTCCACGGTCCTTGAGCGCACGAACGGCTGCTGCGTTGAACTGAGCGATGCCGCCGCGGAAAGGTGGAAAGGTGGATGCCAGGCCCAAGCGCATGCTGCAATTTGGGGCAAGAAGGTGTCACGACCAACCTATCTTCGCCTCATGAATGCGTATTTGGTTGACGGCGTGCGTACGCCCATCGGATCTTTGGGTGGCACACTCGCCCCGGTCCGCACCGACGACTTGGCGGCCCACGCCGTGAAGAGCCTGCTCGAACGCCACTCCAAACTCGACCCTTTGAGCATCGGGGACGTGTTGATGGGGTGCGCCAACCAAGCCGGAGAGGACAACCGCAACGTGGCGCGGATGGCAAGCCTGTTGGCAGGATTGCCGCAAGAAGTTCCGGCCGAGACGATCAACAGGTTATGCGCTTCAGGCTTGGCGGCTTCAGTCCATGCCGCGCGAATGCTTCACGTGGCGGACGCCAATGTGGTGGTCGCGGGGGGCGTGGAGCACATGACGCGAGGACCTTGGGTGCTCAGCAAGGCATCGAAGCCGTTTGGTCGGGACATGGAACTGCACGACACGAGTTTTGGGTGGCGCTTCATCAATCCTAAGCTTGACGTCCTCTACGGCACGGAAGGCATGGGCCAAACCGCCGAAAACCTCGTGGACCTGCACGGCATCAGCCGTGAGGACCAGGATGCTTTCGCGCACCGAAGCCAAATGAAGGCCACAGCCGCCCAAGTCGAAGGCCGCCTTGCCGAAGAAATTGTTCCAGTGGAGATCCCACGCCGCAAGCAAGATCCGCTGCGCTTCGAGGCCGACGAGTTCATGAAGCCCAACACGACGCCTGAGGTTCTGGCCAATTTGCGCCCGGCCTTCCGAAAGGAGGGTGGCAGTGTGACAGCGGGAAATGCCAGCGGCCTCAACGACGGCGCCGCGGCCTTGTTGTTGGCCAACGAAGCGGGCTTGAAGGAACAAGGACTCGAGCCGTTGGTGGAAATCGTGTCTTCGGCCGTCGTGGGTGTCCCGCCTCGCATCATGGGCATCGGGCCCGTGGAAGCGTCGAACCGGGCCATGGCCAAGGCCGGCATTTCGTGGGATGACTTGGACGTCATCGAATTGAACGAAGCGTTTGCGGCCCAAAGCCTGGCGTGCATCCGCAGCTGGAATTTGGCCGACGACGACGCTCGGATCAACCCCAACGGTGGGGCCATCGCCTTGGGCCATCCGTTGGGAATGACAGGCGCCCGCATCTTGCTCGCCGCTGCGCGTCAACTTCAACGGACGGGTGGCACGTACGGCCTTGTCACGCTGTGCATCGGCGTGGGCCAAGGCTACGCTGCAGTCATCAAAAACGCCTCCTCCAACGCGTGACTTCATGATCTATTCGTTTCGAGGCATGGTTCCGGTGGTTGACGCTTCGGCCTACGTCCACCCGCAGGCGACGCTCATCGGGCACGTGACGGTGGGCCCCGATTGTTATGTGGGCCCGCATGCGGTCCTGCGCGGGGACTGGGGGAAGATTGTCCTTGGGCGCGGTTGCAATGTGCAAGAAGGTTGTGTGCTTCACATGTTTCCAGGAGTGACGGTGCGGCTTGAAGAAGGGGCGCACATTGGCCATGGCGCCATGGTGCACGGCGCCCACGTCGGCAAAAACTGCATGGTGGGCATGAATGCCGTTCTGCTCGACGACGTCAAACTTGGAGACGAGAGCATTGTTGGAGCGTTGGCGCTGGTGAAAGCGAACAGCGTTTGGCCCAAGCGCTCGCTGGTGGTGGGCAATCCGGCTGTACTCAAAGGACACGTGAGCGACGCGATGCTGGCTCACAAAACTGAAGGGACGGCCTTGTACCAGGCGCTCCCCGCCGATGCACATGAACACATGAAGGAGGTGGAGGCATTGACCGCAGAGCCGGACTACCGCATTGAGGATTTTCCCACGTTCGAAACGTGGCAAGATCGAAGATCAGGAAAGAACTCGTCAAACGCTTGAACTGTGGGACGTTCTGGCCGTCGCATCCAGGAATTCAAGCAATTCGTTGTGCGCGACGACGCGTGTGGCATGAAGGTGGGAACGGACGCACTGATTCTCGGGAGCTGGGCAGGTGCGGTACGTTTCCCCGACCCCCAGTCACCCCTTCAAATTTTGGACATTGGCACGGGCTCAGGCATCCTCGCACTGATGTTGGCCCAGCGTTTCCCTCAGGCGCGTGTCGACGCCATTGAATTGGAGCCAGATGCCGCTGCACAAGCCGTCCAAAATGCCTTCGAAAGCCCATTCAATGAGCGGATTGCAGTCCATGGACGCGCGTTCCAGGGGTGGGAGGGAAGTGCCGATTTGATCGTGTGCAATCCGCCGTTTTTCCACAACCACCCCAAGAGCGTCGACCGCAAGCGAAATTTGGCACGCCACGACGACACCTTGCCTTTGAAAGCGTTGTTCAGAAGCGTCAAAGGATGCCTGTCTGAGAAGGGGGAGTTCGCCATGGTGTTTCCTGAGGATCGTGCAGAAGAACTCAGGGAAGTCGCCCAAGGACAGGGTTTCCATGGCCTCGCGTGCATCCAGTTGCGTGCGACGCCAGAGCATGAAGTCATTCGCAGCTTGTGGTCTTGGGGACTTCAGCCTGCTGAAGAACTCAAGCACGTGTGGGAGGTCGAAGGGGAGGAGGGACAAGGCGCATGGTCGCAGAGACTCGCAGCGATGCTGGCCCCGTTTGTTTCCGTTTAACCTTCTCGCAGGAAAATCAGCAGCCGAGCACTTGGCGAAGGCGATCGACTTGGGCGTGCCACAAATCTTGGGCGTCTTCGACTTCATCGTCGTCGGCGAAATCGGTGATGACCAGCGCATTTTCTCCCGTCAGTTCGTCCACGCGAATGCGGAATTCGAAAAAGGTGTCTTCGCCTTCTTCCTCAGCTTCGAGCCATCGGAATTTCACGAACTCATCCTTCTTCTTGCTGATCATGCGTGCCGCCTCTTCGCTTCCGTCCCAAAAGAAAATGTGCACGTCCTTTTTGATGTTGACGTCATCACAAAACCACTCTGCCAATCCCGAAGGAGTGCTGATGCAGTTGTACAACACACCCTTGGAGCTGTTCAGAGGGATTTCGAGTTGAAACTTCACTTTTTCGACAGTCATCATGGTCTTTCAATTTGGCGGTCTGGACCAGTCCGCATTCCATTTGAATACGAACATCCTGGGACCGAGGAAGGTTCACAAGATACGAAAGGACATGCCGAAAACTGATGATGTGGATGCTTTGTTTGAAGCCAAAAGGTGTTACCTTCGCGCTCCCAAACGGCGGGGTAGCTCAGCTGGTTAGAGCGCAGGATTCATAATCCTGAGGTCGGGGGTTCGAGCCCCCCCCCCGCTACATAGAGTCCTCATCAAAGGAAGCAAACGTCAGCCACGGCTGGCGTTTTTTTTTGCATGAAACGAGGTTCGAGCACGTCAGCAGGTGAGAGCCTCGAAGCATTATGTAACAGACTGAGGGCAATGTGGTTGAGTCTAAAATATTTTATCGGGATGCAGCTTGATTTGGGGGCAAAAGGAGGCAGTTTTGCCGAGACAAACCGAACCGATTCACGAACAACTCACCCTCATGAAGTATTCTTCGTTCTCTTTTGCGCTGATGGCCTTGACGTGCTTGCCAGCCACCCACTCCATGGGCCAAACTCAAGTGGCGTGGCCTTCGGATGTGCTCAATGGCTCCTGCGAATTGGACGTCTCCGATTTTACGGAGGTTCCTGCAGTCACGTTGGATTCGACGTGTGCCGCTTACGAGGCGACGTTCATGGACTTTTCTTTGGAAGGGAATTGTCCCCAGGAGACTTGGGTTGATCGGCATTGGACTGTGGTGGCGTGCGATGGTGTTTTTGAGCATGTCCAGGCGATTCGACTCCGGGACACGCAACCTCCGTATGTCTTGAACGAAGTGGAGAATGGGGGGCACTATTGCGTCAGCAGTTTGGACTGGCTCCCGCTGACGAAGGACAATTGCGATGCAAGCATGCAAGGCGGGCTGACGTTTCACGACACCGTATTCCAGTGTCAAGGGGTGTTTTCGTTCCAGATTGGCCTCAACATCGCAGACGATTGCGGCAACGTGCTTGACACGACCTACGTCGTGTACATGCACGACGAGACGCCGCCTGTGTTTTCGTCGGTCCCTGAATCAGCCACCGTGGAATGTGGCGAGCCCGCCAACCTCGAAGCGGCTGCTTTCGACGATTGCGGCGGTTTGACATACGAGTTGACAGAGGGAAGCACTTTTCCTTTCTGCAGCGGCAGTCGATTGACGCGGACGTTCACCTTGACCGATGCCTGCGATGCCATCACCACGGCCAACCAAGTGATCGAGTTTGTCGACACCACCGCCCCTGTCATCCAAATGCCAGTGGACGCGGTGGTTTCGTGCACCGAGGAGTGGATCTTGGAGCCTGTTGTGGTCACGGATGCATGCGCGGAAGTCACCGTGGTGGAAACCCTTGACACGTTGGACGTGGAGTGTGGGCTTCAACTCATTCGGCATGTGTTGGCTCACGATGAGTGCGGCAACGTCGCGGAAGCCACCCAAATCTTGACCCAACTCGACGAAGTCGCTCCGGTGTTCACCTTTGTGCCTGCGGACGTTACCCTCGACTGTGCAGCCCAATCGCCAGAAATTGTAATGGCCCAGGCGGAGGACAACTGCGGCCAGGCCGTTGTGATGGTCGCAGAGTCTGTGGAACCGGGAGATTGTCCTGCTGAATACGTAGTGGTCCGAACATTCGTGGCCACGGACGATTGTGGCAACGTGTCGGAGGCGGAGCAGCGAATCTCGTTTGCAGACACAACGCCACCCTCTGTAGGCTTGACCACCTCTGCACAAGGGGACACGTTGATGGTCGCTTGCGGCGAGTCGATTCCTTCACCTGAGCTGATTGTGAGCGACGATTGCAGCACGTGGACCACCGCATCAACGTTTTCCGCGCAACCTGGTTCGTGCAACGGGGAGAACACTCAAACCGTGACGTACACGGTGACCGACGCCTGCGGAAACGCAGCTTCCGTTTCCCGTCTCTTGATCGTGACAGACGCCGAGGCCCCAGAAGTCGTGTCTGCACCTCAGGATGTCGTGGTGTCGTGCAGCGACGCTTTCCCAGAGGATGCACCTGTCTTCAACGAAGTGTGCAGCACGGCGAACGTCGTGTTTGACCAAACGGAAACGGCAGGATCATGTCCCGGTGAATCCACGTGGCTCCAATCGTGGACGGCCACGGACGCCTGCGGCAACTCGGCTTCAGTCATGCGCGAAGTCACGATGGTGGACACCACGTCGCCTGTGGTCGTATCAGCTTTGGATGCCGTGATCCTCGAATACGTTTCCGGCCAGCCCATGGGGGACGCAGCGTTGCCATTGCCCGATTTGGACGTGGAAGACAACTGCGACGGTTCACCAAGCTGGTCTTCAGAAGACGTGTTGAGTGCCCAAACCTCGGCCACCGAAGTTTGGATTCGTCAATACCAAGCTCAAGACGGCTGCGGCAACGTGACCTCAGCGAGCCAGCAATTCACGGTTTACGTTCGCGTGGAAGGCTGCATGGACTCCTACGCGAGCAACTACAATCCGGAGGCCAACGAAGAGGATGGGTCGTGCACCTATTGCGCTGCCACGAATGTGCCCGACGGCACCGCACCTGACCCCATTGTCATTGGCACGGGCATGACGAACGAGCACATGCACGTGGCTACGGACACGTGCAATGGGCTGAGTTTGTCTTTGGGTGCATGGGAACGATACGTTGGTTCTCTTGTTCCTGAATCGGACGACCTCACGCGATACCGCATCGAAACCGGGTACTCGGAGGCTCCCGAGGGCGCAGAGGTGGCGAAGTGGAATTACTTGCTCAGCGTCAACCTTGGAGAAAGCACCTTCCAAGACGTCGACGTGACGTTTGGCATCGATTTCGATCCGGCCGAGGAAATCGATTTGTCCGACCCGAGCGCTTCGTTCACGGTATATGGATCGCTCGTTGAGGCGCTTGCCATGATTGACGCCCAGAACGGGACGAATTTTGCGCTAGGTGGATTCTTCCAAGACACCCAACCACCCCCGTTTGGATTTTGGGCGGAATTGACGGGTTTGGCGGGCGTGACGTTTGACCCCAATGCCAATGGTGTGTATCATTTGGGGGTGTATGCGGTTTCGCCAGGAGGAGGGGTGTTGGCGTCCTCGGTGATCTCCGTCGAGGCTTACACCTCCGGTTGCACGGACGTGGTGGCTTGCAACTTCAATCCAGCTGCCAACGAAGAAGATGGTTCTTGCCTGTACACGGACGAGTGCGGAGATTGTGGGGGCGCCTCGTATGCGGCCTGCACGGACGATTTAGCCTGCAATTTCGACCCCAACGCCGGTTGCGATGACGGGTCGTGCCTGTACTTCGATGCATGTGGGAACTGCGGGGGGACGGCGTTTGCGGGATGCACGGATCCCGCGGCGTGCAATTTTGACGCGGACGCTGGATGTGACGATGGCTCGTGCATTCCAGTGCCCACCTTTTACGATTGCGCAGGGGACTGCAGTGTGGATGTCGACGGGGACGGGATTTGTGATGACGTGGACAATTGCGTGGGCGGCTACGACCAATGCGGGGTGTGCAACGGCGACGGCACCCTCTGTGAGGGGTGCACAGACCCTATGGCGTGCAACTACGAAACACTTGAGTCAGGTGTGTGGGAAACGAACTTTGGGTTGTCCAACAACCCGGAGGTCAAAACGTTGGTGGTCCAAGGCGAGAATGGGGGGTACCAATTTGAGGGAGCCTTGCTTGATTTCTCCATCGTGCAGTTGGAGGGCAATGCGGTGGAATTGAGCATGTCCTTTGCTGGTGTCATGACCGTTGGAGATCTGGCGGTGGATGCCTTGGTGTCTGCGTTGATCCTGTTGCCGAATGGGTTGGCGAATTTGCCAGAGTCCGCTGATTTTGTGGTTACGGCAGGAAATGCCCAATGGACTTTGACGGCGACGGTTGCTGGAGACATGGGCATGGGGTTGTCAGGAGTTGTGTCGGCGTTTTCGTTGGGGGCCTTGGACGACGGCTCCTGTTTGTACAACGATGCGCTCAACGTGTGCGGAGGTTCTTGCGAAGCCGACGTGGATGAGGACGGCGTCTGCGATGACGTGGACCCATGCGTGGGCGGCTACGACCAATGCGGGGTGTGCAACGGCGACAATTCCCTTTGCTCAGGTTGCACCGACGAAATGGCGTGCAATTTCGAGACCGTCTCCGAGGCAAATTGGCACACCAATTTTGGGTTGGCAAGCACGCCGAACTCCGCGTTGTTGTTTGTGAATGGCATCTCTGGGGATTACGCTTTCGAAGGGGAGTTGACCAACCTTGAAGCCGTTCACGGCAACGGTGACACCTTGACGGTCACCCTGACCTTTGAAGGAGTGCTTGCGGCGAATGGCGGTGCGGCGAACGCCACAGTCGGAGCCACTTTGGTGCTGGCCAACGGTCTCGGAAGCCTTCCTGAAACGGCCACATTCAACCTCACGGCAGGAGGCGCTGCGTGGTTGGTGACGGCCACGTTGGATGAGTTTGGTGACGACGCCTTGTCGGGGACCGTTGACGGGTTTGGGCTGGCCTACTTGGATGACGACTCGTGCATCTACCCCGACATGTACATGAACTGTGACGGCGAGTTTGTCCCTTCGAGCGTGTGCGGCGAAGGAACAGAATTCGACGCTGCTACGGGAACGTGCATTCCATCTGGAGGCTGCCAGCCTTCTGAAGAGGCATGTGGGCCCAACACGGTTTGGAACGAAGAGCTTGGGGTTTGCCTTCCCGAGTTTTTGAGTGCAGCGTGCTACTTTGACACGGATTATAATGGAACCGTTGGCACAGGTGACTTGCTCAACCTGCTCAGCGCCTTTGGCCAAGTGTGTTCCCCGGAGGAGTAACCGAAGGGCCTCGCGTATTGAACAACAAAAAAGCCCCGGCCATTGGCCGGGGCTTTGTGTGTTCAAAGGTGGGGAGAATCAGCCGCGGTCGCGCGGTTGGCTCTCGTTGCAACGGATGGGGCGTCCCATCAGATCCTTTCCTTCCATGCCGTCCAAAGCGGCTTGCGCTTCTTCCTGGTTTGGCATTTCAATAAAACCAAAACCACGTGACCGTCCGGTCTCGCGATCGTGGATGACTCGTGCACTGTCAACGGCGCCATAGGCCTCAAATGCTTCACGCAAGGCCATGTCGTCCACGCCCCATGCAAGGTTTCCTACAAAAATATTCACGTCAATAAAATAAAAAAATGTCCGGCGAAGGTAGGCAGGACAGCTGAACTTCCGACACGCAAGGCAAAGTATTCGCCCAGATCATTCAATGGTCGTTCTCAGCGCTCTCTTTTTTCTCCTCGGGAGCGAAGTACGGAACGGTCTCTTGGAGCCCCTCGAGCTGGGACAAGATTTCCGCGAGCTGAGTGGCGCCGACTTGCTTGGCTACGATTTTCTTATCGGCATCCAAAAGGAACATTTTTGGCGTTGCGTACACGTCAAACGTGGTACGGAAATTCAAGCTTTCGAGGTTGGTGACTCCTCCGTAGATCAGTGCGGTTGCACTGTCTTGGGCATTGATGAGCGGATTGTCTGATACGTTGATCCACTTGGTGAACTCTTTCTCTCGGATGTATTTCTGCCAAGGTTCGGGCTCAAAGTCGTTGCCAATCGCAAAGATTTCGAGGCCTCGGGGCTTCCATTCGTCGTAGATGCGCTCAAGCTTGGGCATTTCCTTTTTGCAGTGCCCACAGGTGCTTTCCCAAATGCAAATGAGCGTGTATTTCGCGTCCACCTCGTAGAGTTGGACCCAGCTCTCTTGGTCGAGGTCAGGCAAGGTGATGTTAGGAGGACGGTTTCCGCAAAGGGTGTGTTTGAGATCGTCGGCTCGATCCAGGATCTTTTTCAGTTGCTCGTCGGAGAGCCAATTGACCATTCCTGTGCGGTAGTACGAATTCACAAGGTCGACAAACACCTTGTCAATGCACATGATTTTGGAGGACTCGCTCGCGTAAGTCATGTGGTGAAGCATGTATTTGAACATGTCTTGGTTTCCAGCATCAAGGGTCTTTTTGAGGAGCCCATGTGCCTCGGCAATCATCGTGTCGGGGATCTGGGGAAGGACTTTGGCCCAGTAACGGGAAATCAGTTGGTCAAAAGCGCCATCTCGAACCAATCGGGGGTCAGAGAAGTCCACGCGATCCCAGTAGTGCTTGCGGTACCAGAGGTATTGCCACATGGCTTTGTCCGTGACCTCATCGGGGGTGTCCGGCACGGTGGGTTCGTTCACCATGGTGAGGTATTTCCCAAACAAAAATTGTCTTGGGTCGTTGGTGAGGTAGTGCTGGTATTTGTTGACCTCGTCGGTCAAGGCTTGAATGGCAGCCTTGGCTGAGGCAATTTCGTCCTCGGTTGCTGCTTCGTCTTGGAGGACTTCGTCAAAAGGTGCCCTCTGAGTGCGTTTTTCCTTGATGAAGTTGAGGTAACCGTAGAACACCTCGTTTTCCTTGCTTTGAAGGACCTTAACGTCACCAGAGGGATTGGCAGCCGTGGTTTGGAATTCCATGGGCTCGTCCACCATCAGGAACTCAAAGAATTTGGGGCCTGGGACCACCACCGCATATTTGCCGCCTTCCTCGAAGGGTTTGCCTTGAAACACCACGGTGCCTTGCTTGTTGGCCACGGCGGTGTCGTTGTAGAACAATTTGGCTCCGTAGTAGTGGGCCAAATAAACCGTGTCGTTGGAGAGCCCATCGACGTGCACGGTCAAGGTGTTTTGGGCGGAGCCATTCAGCGTCACGCCCCATGCCAAAAAGCCAACGCCCAGGGCCAAACAGAGTGAACGATTCAAGAGGTGAAGGGGTTGAATTCGCATCGAGCCGAGTTTTGTCACCCAAATGTAGGGCGACGCAGCAGGGAGAACACAATCTTTGTGCCAACGCATCACAAGAATTTGCAACTGATGAAAGCGACTGCCAATCGGGTTTTGGTGTTGGGTGCTGGTCAAGTGGGAGCATGGGTGGCTCGGGGTTTGGTCGAGCGCGGATGTCAGGTGACAGCGACAACCACCAATCCCACCACAGCGCGAGCACTCACATGCCTGGGTGTGGATGTGTTGCCTTGGCGATGGGAAGAGAAACGTGCGTGGGACGAGTTGCTCGCATGCAAGGCCCAAGTTTGGTGCGTGACTGTGCCTCCGAGGCAAGGGGCTGAAAGGGTCAAGTTGTTTCATCAGGCCTTGCAGTCGGCTGCGAAACAAGCAGGAGTGAGACGGTTGATTTGGACATCTTCCACTGCGGTTTACGACCCCAACCAAGAAGGCGACATCGTCGAAGCCGACGCGGGTCATCACCTTTCGAGGCATACTGGAGTGGACCTGTTGGGGCTGGAAAACCTTCATCGGCAGGACGCGGCCGGACCTTGCTTTGTGGCGATGCGGTTTGGAGGTCTTTTTTCGGAGCACCGGCATCCCGTGTCTGCCCTGCTCCGGAGAATGCCCATCGAAGCGGCCGACGGGCATGTCCAATGGGTTCACGAGCGTGACGCGGCGAACGCATGTGTGCTTGCTTGCCTGCATGAAGGTGATCTCCCCGCTGCCCTCAACGTTGTGGCCCCTGAGGTGGCCACCCGCCGTGAATGGATGCAGGCGGCGTTCCGAGAGGAAGACCTGCCACCACTTGGGTCAGGAGGTTGCCAGAGGCATGTCCGGTCGGACGCTTTGACACGTTTGGGGATGCAATGGCAGGTTCCCGACCCCATTTCATGGGTGGTTCGTCAAGCTGGCATCGAAGAGGACGGGGTTTGGAGTGGTCCACATGGTGCCATCCATTGGTCCCGGCACAAGCCCCGAGGAAGGGAGGTTGCGGGGCGGGTGCTCATGGTGCACGGCTACAAAGGATTTCGTCGTTGGGGGAATTGGGGAGGGATTGCTGAGGCTTGGAGCCAAATGGGTTGGGAAGTGATTCGCATGGATTTTTCCCACAACGGTCATCTTCCCCCATTTGTGGAAGACTGCTTGGACGAAGAGGCATGGAGTGCGAACCGTTACCACATGGAAGTGGATGAGGTTGCCTTTGGCCTCGACCAATTGCAGGATCATCGACATCCACTCGTGTTGATGGGTCACAGCAGGGGAGGCGCAATGGCGGTGTTGGGGGCGCGCGCGTTTGAAGCGCGCGGCGGAAAGCTTCTGGGCGTGACGTTGTGGGCGCCAGTGTCAGACGTGTTCAGCCGTTTCCCGCGCGGTGCGGATCTCGAGTCGTGGCGCGAAAGCAACCGGCTGGAGGTGGTCAACGGTCGGACAGGCCAAGTGCTGGTGCATCCTTTTGCTTTCTACGAGGACGCTGTAAGGTTTTGCGACAGCTTGGATGTTCGAGTTGCCGCAGAGTCTCTGGCATGTCCCGTTCACGTTGTGCATGGCGAGTCCGATGCTGCCGTGGCTTGGATGGAGGGGAGACGCATTTCCCGTTGGGCCAAACAAGGTGCGTGGGCGCTCATCGAAGGCGCAGACCACGTGTTTGGCATGCGTCACCCTTGCCATGACGCACATGATTGGTCTCCCCACCTTTCCATGGCTTGGAATGCCGTGTCCAATTGGCTGGGCTCATTGCAACCAGAGTCTTAAGCCCCAATTCAAGCTCATCGAAAAAGGGCCACCCGAGGGTGGCCCTTTTCTGATGCCCGTTTGAGGCAAGATCAGGAGCGCTTACTTCTGGATCACCAAACGTTGGGTGACACGCTTGGTGCCGTTGGTGAGTTCCAAGAGGTAGATGCCGTTGTTCAAGTTCAGGTTGAGTTCTGCACCCGTCACGAGGTCGTTGCGACGCTCTTCGAGAACCACCTTGCCGTCGAGGCCCAAGACACGCACAACGGCGTTGTCGAGGTTCGCTTGAACGCGAACATGGTCTTGTGCAGGGTTAGGGCCAAACGTGCATGCCAGTGGTGTCAAAGCTTGAACGTTGTCCACCACGGGATCTGTCACATCCACAAGAACGTCGTCGATGTAGTACGTTGGAGTGCTGATGCCGTCACCAGCAGCATAGAAGTTCACGCCTCCGATTTGGCCCCCGTCGTAGGGAAGCTGGCCGAGGTACACGTCGTCAAAGTAGATGTGCATCAGGTCGGAATCGGTGTCGATGAGGTGGGTGATTTTCAGCCACGCACCTGCGGTGAAAGCCCCATCCAAGGTGTAGGCTCCGCCGTCAATGTTGTAGTTCACCGAGCCATTTCCGTTGAGGTTGCATTCGAACGCCCAAGCGGTTCCAGGCACTTGATTTTCCTGTACGTTGTAGTACCCCGAGTTTCCTTCGGGAACGAGCATGTTGAACGTCACCTCGTACTGCCCTTCAAGGCCAGCAATGAGCATGATGTCCATTGGTCCACCCGCGAGTCCGCCAAACAGTTTCAACGATTGTGTGCCTGAGAGGGCAGCTTCGTCTGAAACCTGAGAGTCCATGTCAAGGCCTTCTTGGCCTGGGGTCCACACGCCCCATGCGGGAGCGCCTTCAACAGCGATGTAGTCGCCCACAGTGTATCCTTCAAAATCGTCCGTGAAGAGCTGCGCTTGGAGCGCACAGGTGGTGAACAACAGAGCCGGGAGTAGAAATTGTTTCATGAATGGTTGTTTGGAACTAAAAATAGTGAATCGTGCGGACAAAATAGGAATCATCCGCGATGAATCACGAACATTGCTTCATGATTTGGGATGGAAATGTGAGAAAAATGGGGTCTGTCGTGGACGGCGAGGGGCGAGTGGGATACTGCTTTCGCGGGGCGGACGTCCTGCAAAAGTTGCCTGAACAACCCGCCAACGATTGGGTTGGAAGGGAGGTCAAAGTTTCGTTTGAAGGAAGCATCCATTGCATCGAGACCGGGAAGCGGATCAAAAAAACGTACGGTGAAGGACTTTCCTACGATGCATTTCTTCGTTCACCGTTGGCCTGTCCAAGCATTTTGCGTCCCGAATTGAGCCGCATTCACGAAGGCATCGCGCTCCGGGATGAGCTGTGGGAACGAGAACATCACTTGCAGCCTCACGTGGTGTATGTCAGCCAAACCTCGCACCTCAAAATCGGGGTGACGCGGGCCACCAATGTGCCATCACGTTGGGTGGATCAAGGCGCTTCCGCAGCCATTGTTGTGGCCAACACCCCTTACCGTCAGCTCGCGGGGGAGATGGAAGTGGCCCTCAAATCGGTGATGTCGGACAAGACCAACTGGCGCGCCATGTTGAAGCACGTCTCCGCCGAGGAATCGGCTTTGGTCGAGGCGAAGGACGAGTGCCTCGATGTCCTGGGTGAGACTTACGAATCGTTTTTTGACTTGTGCGACGACGTTGCATCATTGACGTTTCCCGTGCTAAGCTATCCGGAAAAGGTGAAAAGCGTGAAGTTGGAAAAGGAGCCCATGCTTGAAGGCAAGCTCGTGGGAATCAAAGGCCAGTATTGGTTGTTTGAGGACGGGCGGGTTTGGAATGTCCGATCTCATGCCGGATACCGCGTCCAAATCGAGGTCAGTTGAGCGAAGGGTCGCTCGGGGCGTTGGCGATGTGGGTGAACCCGTCGCCCATGCTTGAGACCAATCGCTTCCAGAACGATTCGTTCTCTTCGTCGGTCCGCATGATGTCTTGACGCTCCACGTCGGTCACAAACCAGGACCGACTGCGGATTTCGTCTTCAAGCTGCGCAGGGGACCATCCGCTGTAACCGATGAAGAAACGGATTTCAGAAGAGGTCAGCGTACCGTCGATCAAGAGGTCTCGGATTTGGTCGAAATCCCCGCCCATGTACACCCCGTTGATGACTTCGATGCTGTCGGCAATGTCGGTACGGGTATGCAAGTAGTAGAGGTTGCCGTTTTTGACAGGGCCGCCGACGCTGATGCGGGTGTTGAGTTTGGGCATGTCATCCATCACTTCGTCCACGTCGATGTCGACGAAATTGTTCAGCACAAATCCAAAGCTGCCCTCTTCGTTGTGCTCGCACAGCAGCACCACCTTCCGCCCAAAATAAGGGTCGTCCAAAAACGGCTCGCTCAGGAGCACGTTGCCGGCACGGGGCGAGGCTTGATTGCTGGGGGTGAAACGGATCATCAACGCTGTGGTTCGGACAAGGTTGGAGGCTTCCTTACGAAGAACTCGACACAAAGTTCCGTCATTTGCAGTCATGATGCACAACGCGATGGCATGGGGAGCCCTTTTCCTCGTTTTGGTTGCGGGCTGTCAGGATCCTGAGCAGGGAGCTCCGAGTACGTCGGCAGAGGAGACTTGGCCCGTAGAACGGTTGTTGACGGCCAACCAAACGCCGACGTGGGATGAGGCAGTTGCCTTGGCTCAACGGCTTGCCGATTCGGACAGCCGTTGCACCCTGCACGAAGTGGGGTTCAGTGACGTGGGAAGACCCATCCATGCCTTGGTGTTGACGAGTCGCGAAGCGGACGACGTGACGCGAGACTTGGCAGGCATTCGTCATCGCTTGTCTCGGGAAGAGCGCGGCAAGGTGACGGTGTTGGTCAACAACGCCATCCACCCCGGTGAGCCGTGCGGGGTCAACGCCAGCTTGGCGCTGGTTGCCCAGTGGTTGGAAAAGCCGGATGGACCGGAACATCCCTTGCGTGAGATGAACTGGGTGGTGGTGCCCCAGTACAACGTAGGGGGTGCCTCGAGGCGGAATTGTTGCACGCGTGCCAACCAAAACGGCCCCGAGTCGTACGGGTTTCGCGGGAACGCGGCCAATTTGGACTTGAACCGCGACTTTGTCAAAATGGACAGCCGCAACGCGGAAGCCTTTGTGGGGCTTTACCATGCCGTGGAGCCGGACGTATTTGTCGACACGCACACCTCCAACGGTGCGGATTACCCGTACACGATGACGTTGATCACCACGCAGCCTGACAAGGCCGGTCCCGTGTTGGGGCCATTCCTGCGAGATGTCATGGAGCCGGCGCTGTTCGCCGCCATGGACACGGCGGGCTGGCCCACGGTGCCTTACGTGTACAGCCGCGGGGAGACCCCTGACGATGGCATCGTCGGGTTTTTGGAGACGCCGAGGTACAGCACCGGATACACGACCCTGTTTGGCACGTTGGGGTTCACCACGGAAGCGCACATGCTGAAGCCCTTTCCCGACCGTGTTGCGGCCACTCATGCCTTTTTGGATGTGCTGTCGCACTGGCTCATGTCGAACGGCCAGGACGTCTTGGCCCAACGTAAAGAGGAAAGGGAGCGACTTGCCAAGGCCTCAACCTTGCCCGTTCGATGGATGCTTTCGGATCGGATGGACAGCGTGCAGTTTACAGGATACGCTGCACGCCTGGAATGGAGCGCGGTCACCCGAGGGAAGCGTCTGCGCTACGATCACGAGGAAACGTGGACCAAGTCGGTTCCATGGGCCAACCGATATGATGTTGCGGAAGAGGTTGCGATTCCTGAGGCTTGGATTGTACCTCAAGCGTGGCGAAGGGTGGTGGAGCGGCTTCAAAAGAACGGGGTGCAAATGACCCCCCTTTCCAGGGACACGACGATGTTGCTTGACGTGACTTGGGTCGAGTCTTTCACGTCGTCCTCGCGTCCGTACGAGGGCCACCATCCGGTGAGCGTCGATTCAATTTCCACGTCCACGTTGCCCGTTGCGCTGCATCGGGGAGATTGGGTCATCCCCTCGGATCAACCGGCCAAACGCTACCTCGCCGAGGTGTTGTCGCCGCTTGGGCACGACGCGTTCTTGGTTTGGAATTTCTTCGACGCGGCCCTCCAGCGAAAGGAATACTACTCAGGGTACGTTTTTGAGGACACCGCCGCCGAATTGCTCAATCATGACGACGCCTTGCGCATGCGTTTTGAAGCGGCGAAAGTGACCCACCCTGAGTGGATTGAGAATCCTTCCGCGGCCCTGAGATGGGTTTACGAACAAAGCCCGCACAACGAAGGCACCGCAAATCGATACCCGGTTTTTCAGGCCCCTCGGCTGAAGCGCTGAAGGCATTAAATTTGTTTGATGCGCGGTGGAAACGAGCTGAATGACGGATGGTTGCCAGGAGATTGGACTTCCAAGTCCGCTTGGCTTGAAAGCGCCCACCGGGCTGCGCGGGTTTTGCGTCAGCAGGTAGCCCAAGCCACTCCTCAGCAACTCCGGCAGGCACTTGAAGTGGCCTCGAGGCTCAATCCGGGGCCTTGGGGAGGCGATTTTCATGAAGTCGATTTTGGGGATTGGAAAGGGGCCGAGGTGACGTGGAAGGAACACCGCGAAGGGACCGTGGTTTGGGTTCATGGCGGCGCATTCGCTTTTGGAAGTCCGCGAGTGTACCGAGCGGCAGCTGTTCACCTTGCCAAAAACACGAGGTGCCGCGTTTTGATGCCCACTTACCGGTTGGCACCGGAGCACACGTATCCAGACGCGCACGACGACGTTTGTCGGGCGCTTGAGGAGATCAGGGCGACGTTTGGCGAGGTCGTGGTGGTGGGAGATTCGGCAGGGGCCAACTTGGTGCTCGGATCGTTGGCTCGTCTGCATGAACAAGGAGCGCGAAACCCCTTTCGTGCCGTCGCTTTGCTCAGTCCATGGTGCGACTTGAGGCCCTCTGCAAAAAGCGTCGTAAGGAACACGGTTGCTCACAGTCCATTTGATTGTGAAGATTCCATGGAGTACAGTCACAACTACCTCGGGGAGCATCCGTCGGATGACCCGTTGGTCTGTCCTTTGGTCAACGGTGACTTTCGCCATTTGCCGCCGGTTTACCTGGAGTGGGCAGAAGATGAGTTCTTGACCCCGGACATCGAAGTGTTGCGAGATCAGATGGAGAAAAGCGGCGTCAGTTTGACTGTGCGTACAGAATCCCAAGCCGTTCACGGTTGGCAAGTCCTGCCCGATCTTCTTCCAGAAGCAAAGCGATCGAGTGTCGCATTAGGAGGGTGGATTCGAGGGCAACTGGGCCTGTCTGAAATGACCGACTGATTCAATCCGTTCGCGCCGCGACCCCATCCAATGCGGACAAGATGAGAGCGATTCCCTGGGTCATCTCGCCTTCTGTTGTCACAAGAGGGGGAGCCAAACGGAAGGCATTGGGGACACTTAAAAACCAAAACAACAACACGCCCCGTCCATCCTGCGACGAGAGCCCTGCGTCGACAGCTTGTTGGACGGCCTCCGCATTCGCCAATTCCACGGCGAAAAACGCCCCAATGCGCCTCACACGTTCCACAGCTGGATGCTGTTCGAGGGCTTGATGCCACAAGCTGCAATGGCGCTCTACCTCGGTAAAGTCGAGTTCCTGCAGAGCGGTCAAGGCCCCCACAGCACCCGCACACGCCATGGGATGCCCGCCGAATGTCGTGATGTGCCCCAGAGAGGGGTGATGCGCGAATTGCCCAAGGAGCGAGGTGCTTGCCGCAAGGGCCCCGATGGGCATGCCGCCACCCAGAGCTTTACCCATGCAGAGGACATCCGGAGTTACGCCAAAGTGCTCAAAGGCCCAGGCCTTTCCCGTGCGTCCCATGCCGCATTGGATTTCGTCCAAGACAAGAAGAGTTCCCGTCTCGGTGCATCGTTCTCGCAGGGCTTGGAGCCAGGCGCCATCGGGGATGCGGACGCCGGCGTCGCCTTGCACCGTTTCAGCCACCACGCAGGCCACTGTCTCGTCCACCCGATTCAAATCTGCGAGGTCATTCCACGTCACGAATTCCACTTCGGGAAGAAGCGGGCGAAAGGGGGCTTTGCGCGACTCGTTGGATGACACGGACAAGGCGCCATGCGTGTTTCCATGGTAGCCGCCAGTGACAGCGAAGAGTCGTCGGCGCCCGGTCACGCGTTTGGCCAGTTTTAATGCCGCGTCAATGGCCTCGGCGCCCGAGTTGAGAAAATAGACACCGTCCAAGGATTCAGGCAGGGTGGCCCGAAGCAGGGCGCTTGCTCGCGTTTGGGATTCCTGCAAAAACTCGCCGTACACCATGGCATGAAGGTGGCGATCCAGTTGACTCTGCAGCTCGGCTTGGATGCCGGGGTGGCCGTGCCCAAAATTCGAAACCCCGATTCCGCTGATCGCGTCAAACAACCGCGTGCCGTCCTTCAGGATCAGCCAGGGCCCTTCTGCGCGGTCGACTTCCAGGCCGAGTGGGTGGAGGGTGGTGGAGGCCAAACCTCGCGACAGGAAGGGGTTTTCGGCGTAGGGCATGACGGGGTTCAGGGCGTGAGTTCGACCGAAATTTCGTCTAGAAACATCCAACGGTCGTTGCCGCGGCCCAAATGCCACTCCGGAATGGGCACGTGGGCCTGCGCCTCCACACGCAGGTAGCGAGCTCGGACCGGCACGTCGCAAACGAAGCGCTCGATTTGGACTTCGGTGTCGTCCTCCGCAACCGACGACGACACCACGGTGACTTCCTTGAATTCCACCCCATCCGTCGACGCGGAGAACCTCACAAGTTGAGGGCTCCAAATCCAAGGCTTGATGTCTTGCAGTGCCCCAAGCGCCACACGTGACACGGCCTGAACCTCGCCCAAATCCAATGTCGCTACGCATGGTTCGCCCCAGAATCCTTGCCATTCTCCCGTACGGAAGTCGTTTCCTCCTTCGATTCCGTCAATCAGCGCTTGGTCCCCGCCGGCGCTGTATTGGTTGCTGGGCGGGTTGTCCAAAGCCATGGTCCAATGGTGATCCACTTTGAGAATGCGGTGGTTTACGGTTACGGACGTGTCGCCGTGAAGAATGGCTCGCGCCAAAACTTCCGTGGTTTCATTCACGTCAATGGGGCCTTCAGCCACAGACCACGACGCGCCCCCGTCAGCGCTCCATTCCATTTTCGCGCCTTCATCGAGGTGTGCAAGCGTGAGGGTCGCCGTTCCTTCTTGAAACGTGCGAGGTGCGTCAATGCTGGGAACCGCAACCCATCCGTCGGTTTGCCAAGAAGAGGAAGGGCGGTCGGATGCCAACTTGCCAAACGTCGGGTCAGGCCTCGAAGCCATCAAGAGCTCGAGCATGCCTCCTTCGGTCAAGTCCGAGACGGGAACATACGACCGCTTCACTACGGGGGACGATGTTCCGTCATGGTCGTGCCACCGCAATCCGCTGATGTACTTGGCGGCCTTGCTGAGGCCGCGCGCGCGGATTTCCGTCGTGGCGTCCGAACCGTCCCGCTGAATCACCGCCCGCTTGAACATCGGGCTGCCCAGCACCACCTGGCCCGAGCCTGGTTCGACGGGGTACATGCCAAGCGCGGACCACACGAGCCAAGCGCTCATTTGGCCGCAGTCCTCGTTGCCACACAAGCCGTCCGGGGCATTGCTGTACATGTCACGGCAAAGCGTGGACACGCGCTCCACGGTGGCGCCTGGGTCCCCGGCATACGAAGCCAAATACGCCACGTGATGGCTTGGTTCGTTGCCGTGCGCGTATTGACCGAGGAGCCCTGTGATGTCCGGTTGAACACGCCCGGTGGTTTCCATCGGTGCGTGGAAGAGGTCGTGCAAGCGCTGCAGGTAGCCTTCATCGCCACCAAGGATCGCGCGCTGGCCTGAGATGTCGTGCGCGGGTGCAAAGAGGTATTGCCACCCGTTGGCTTCTGTGAAGTTAAAGTTTACTTCACGAGGGTCAAATCCTTCAACCCAAGCCCCTTGACGTTTTGCTTGGATGAATCCTGAGGACGGGTTGACCAGGTTTTTCCACGCGTTCGCGCGGTGGGCAAATCGACGTGCCACTTCCGGTTGGTTGTGACGGTCGGCGTAGCGTGAGATGCAGGCGTCGTCGAAGGCGTATTCCAACGTTTTGGACACACTCTCGTGCTCGTGGTCCGAGGGGATGTAGCCGAGTTCCGCGTAGGCGTCCAACCCCAGGTGCATGGAATCGGCGGCCTGAATCATGGCCTCCAGAGCCAAGTCGGCACCCCAGGCGTCGATGCCCCACACTTCGGCATCCACAATCACGGGGACGCTGTGGTAGCCAATCATGCACCCGGTGTAGTTCGCCGCAAGTTCCCAAACGGGCAACTGTCCGCCGTCCTCGTACATGCGGAGCATGGAACGAACCATGTCTCGCGTTCGGATCGGCTCAATCCAAGCGAGCAAAGGGTGCAGAGCTCGGTAGGTGTCCCACAAACTGAAGACCGTGTAGTGGTTGCCATCTTCCGGTTCGAGTTGGTGCACCTGGAGGTCGGTGCCTCGGTACCTTCCGTCCACATCGTTCGCCACATTGGGGACGGTGGTGGCGTGGTAAAGTGCGGTGTAAAAGGTCGTGCGTTCGTCTTGGGCACCTCCATCGACGGCGATGCGGCCGAGTTGCGCGTCCCATCGGGTTTCGTTTTCCGCTCGGTAACGCTCAAAATCAAAGCCATTCGTTTCCGCTTCGAGGTTTCGAATGGCCCCGTCAATGTCGCAAAAGCTCAAGGCCACGTGGACATTCAGTTCTGAGATGACCCCAAAATCGGCCACAAACACAGGCACCATGGACATTTCCTGCCGAATCGTGCCGTCCTCAAGGGTGTCCACCTTGGTGATTTCGCCCAATTGATCGCCCCACGTGAAGTCGCGGTCAAACGACATGGCGAAGTACACGTGTTGCTCTTTTGCCCAATTGTCAGAGACGCGATGCCCCACGAGCATTCGGGAGCCCCGAGGTTCGATGCTGTAGTGAACAAGCTCGTCCCGGTGCGCCAAGTCCACCACCCACGTCACCGAATCGGCTTCTTCCAGGGTGTAGCGGTGGACACCCACGCGTGGCGTGGATGTCAATTCAGCATCCACGGCGTGATCTGTCAGGTGGCATGCGTAGTAGCCCGCGTGGCCCACTTCCGAGGATTTGTCGAACGCACTCTTGTACTTGTCTCGCCACGTCGATGCTTCGCGAAATTGGGTGCATGGCATCACCAAGATGTCCCCGTAATCGCTCACGCCTGTGCCTTGCAAATGGGTGTGGCTGAAGCCATAAATCACGCTGTCGGTGTCGTGGTAGCCGCCGCATCCATCCCAGCCTTCGAGCCGTGTGTCAGGGCTCAGCTGCACCATTCCGAAAGGGGACGTTGCGCCAGGATACGTGTGTCCGTGGCCGCCCGTTCCAATCCACGGGTTGACTTCGCGATGAAGCCGCACAGGAGAACGGCCGCAACTCGCGAGCAAGAGAAGGAACGAAGCAAGGCGGAAGAACGTGGGCAATCGCTTCATGGCGACTCGGGGGGTTGGGGTTTGCAGACGACGCACTCCATTCGGTTGTGTAGGCCAAAATGCAACACGCTGGGACGATTCGGTTGTGCAAGCTGGTCAAAGGCCAGTTTCATCTGGTCAGGCAAAACGCGGCGCATGGCCATCTTTCGCCCGTCGCGGCACGCACCAAGTTCAACGCGAATTTCTGTCAAACGCTCGAGCAGAGCCGCCTCGGAAATGGGAGACGCCTCCAGACTGTCTTGGAGGGCATTCCAGTGGGACAGGCAGCCGTCAAAAGGCAGAGCGGCCTCCAACAACCTCTGTGCGAGCGAATCGGGAACATTCAATCCCCGAGCGATCTCCTGTGCTGCACGGATCGATTCGGTCACGTGGAAAGGGGTGGTTTGGGCCCAAGCGCAAGATCCAGGGCTGAATGCAGCTCCGGCCCCCAAGATCCAACCCCAAATCACGACCCATTTCATGGCGCAGGGAACTGTTGTTGAATCCAGCTCTCGATGGTGTTGTCCAAGGAACTGCCGCGTCGCCACATCGCTGGCACCAGCAAGTCGGCTTGCACAGGCCGAGTTTCCTTCCAATTCTCGCAGGGCTCTGCCATGTACACGGCTGTGGAAATGCTCACGGCGATGCCGGACATAGGCAGGACCCGCAGGTAGGGATTTCCCATTGTTCCGTTGGCGGGCCCCATGCAGGATTCACCTACGAGCAACCCTCGTGAAGTGGATTGAACGGCGCCAACTAAGGACACGCTTGCCGAAGCCGATTCGCCGTCCATCAGGACCGCTATGGGGCCTGTGAATCGGTCCTTTTTGACCCGCTGACGCGGAAACCAAAGCGTGTCCGTTTCCCCGATTGGCAGCGTGGCCATGGTGTAGATGTAGCGTGCGTCGGACGAGCGCTCGAGGTTCTTGTCCACCCAACGTTTCTTCAACCGCCGGTAGTGTTTGCCATTGGCTTTGGCCGTGATGTTGCTTTGTTGGGCCACCAAAGCATAGGGCAGGTGCTTGGGGGTCGCGGCCACATGCCTCCACAAGGCCTCCATTCGAGGGGATTGTCCCCCAGGGTTTCCACGGAGGTCGAGGACCAACGGGCAATTCCATGTGCGAAGTTTGGCAAAGCCGTCATTGAGCCGCTTGTGGTAGCGCCGCAATGACCCGTTGGAAAACGACGTGATTTTCACCGTCGCAGTGCCGTCCCATTGGGTCGTTACTCGGCGCGGACGTCCAGCCTTTGCCAACCTTTGGTCTTCACGCGCAACCCTTCGGTTGTCGCGTGATGTGAGGTGGGAACCGTCGGGAAACGTCCAATCCACAACGGGCCGGCGCGTGCTGATTCCAGCCCAAGCACGACGAGCCTTCCGCCAGGGAACTGTGGGAAACGTGTCTTGTACAGGCAATCCGGTGTCCGGATCCACCCACGTGATGTCCAGTGAATCGCGTTCCGCATAAGCCAATGCCCAAGACGTCACGTTGTGAGCGGCTGTCCTCGAAGTCGCGGTGTGGCTAGGCCCTTCCATCGTGGAAAGCTGAAGGGCCGCTTCCACAACTTCCTCCGCATCCAGCCCATTCAGCGACAAGACACGAACTTCTTCTGGAAGGTCGGGCAGCCCTGAATCAAGGACCCACAAACCGCGCCCTTCAATGGCCCAACGGATCGGAAGTGTCCCGTGCTGCCATTCGACCTCCCAAATCCAATCGTACGTTGAGACCGCAGTGTGGCTGTCTTGCAGCACTTGAAGCAGGGCGTTGATTTGGCGCACGTGTTGCGTCCGACTCGCACCAATCCATTGCTCGCGGGTGTTGTCGAGGGCTTCGATCCACGCGTGTTCTCCGCAGCGAATGAAAGGGTCGGGGTGCATGGTTCGGATCCAGCGATCAAGGGAGTCCAAATCATCTTGAGCCCAACCAACTCCGTGCACGATCGCGCAGGCCAGCAAGCAGACCCTCATCGCCGTTCGTGCCTGATCAGCCATCACCTCAGAGAGCATCAGGACCTTGGTCCAGTTTTTTCACCATGGTCAGGATGGTGGCGACAGCCACGGTGTCTCCTTCGTGGTCATTCACTTCAACGCGGTAACGCACAATGCCTTTGGCCACGTCTTCGGGTTCGCGACGCTCTTGGGCAATTTTCTCCACCACTGTCAGCTTGACGCCAATCGTGGTGCCTGGGTACACCGGCTTCGTAAATCGGCATTCGTCGATGCCGTAATTCAACAACACCGGTCCCTTGCGCGGCTCGACAAACAAACCGGCGGCTTTGCTCAGAATGTAGTATCCATGCGCCACGCGTCCCTCGAACATGGTGCCTTCCAAGCTCGTCTCGTCGACGTGCGCGTAGAAATGGTCTCCTGAGACGTTGGCGAAATTGACAATGTCCGCCTCTGTGACGGTGTGACGCGCGGTGGTCACAGTGTCGCCGACGGCGAGTTCTTCAAAGTGCTTTCGAAACACGTGCGGCTCGCTTTCAGGCTGAGCAGCACCCGGTTGGAACTGTCCCGTAATGGCACTAAGGGTGGTGGGGTGTCCCTGGATGGCTGTGCGCTGCATGTAGTGTTTGACGCCCCGCAGCCCACCCATTTCTTCGCCACCGCCAGCGCGTCCAGGTCCGCCGTGCACGAGCATGGGCATGGGTGATCCGTGTCCGGTGCTCTCTTTGGCGCATTCGCGATCCAAGACCAAAATCCGCCCGTGCATGGGTGCGGCTTCCCGCACAAAAGTGGCTGCCGCCTGACGGTCGAAGGTGGTGATGCTGCAGCACAGCGATCCCTTTCCTTTGGCTGCAAGGGCGACGGCTTCGTTCAATTCACCGTAGGGCATCAAAGTGCTGACAGGGCCAAAGGCCTCGACGTCGTGAATGGCCTGAGCCTCATGGGGTCGGTCGTGGCGAAGAAGCATGGGAGGGAGGAAGGCCCCCTTCTCCGCATCTGCACCGACCACGTCTACCTGTTTGGATCCGCCGAAGACGCACCTCGCTTCCGCTTCGAGACGTGCTACCTGTTCGAGGACATCGGAACGTTGGTCACGTCCCACAAGCGCGCCCATGCGAACGCCTTCTCGTTGCGGGTCACCGACGGTGGTTTTGCCCAACTCAGCGACCAGGGCCTCCTGGACCGCATCCATGGAGGACTCAGGCACAAATATCCGACGAACGGCAGTGCACTTTTGACCACATTTGATGGTCATTTCTTTCCTGACTTCCTTGATGAATAGGTCAAATTCAGGTGTTCCGGGAACGGCATCGGCTCCAAGGATGGCTGAATTCAAGGAGTCCGCCTCCATGTTGAACGGCACAGCAAACTCAGTGATTCTGGGGTGAGCCTTGAGTTTGCGTCCTGTCGCCGCAGAACCTGTGAACGTCACAACGTCGCGCTCGTCTACGAAGTCGAGGATGTCACGCGCTGACCCACATACCAATTGAAGCGCCCCGGGAGGCAGGATGCCACTCTCATGAATGGCGGCGACCACGGCTTCGGTAAGGTAGGACGTGACCGTGGCTGGCTTGACGATCGCGGGGACGCCTGCGAGCCAGTTGACAGCCACCTTCTCAAGCATACCCCAAACGGGGAAGTTGAACGCATTGATGTGCACCGCCACACCTCGTTTGGGCACAAGAATGTGGTGGCCTCCAAACGTTCCTTCTTTGCCGAGGGGCACGAAATCCCCATCAGTGGCAAACGGCGTGTCGGGCAACCGTCGACGCAAACTCGCATTGGCAAACAAATTGCCGATGCCGCCTTCGATGTCAATCCACGAATCGGCGCGTGTGGCGCCCGTGGCCCAGCTCACTTGATAGAATTCCTCCTTCATGCCGTGGAGGTGCAAGGCCAAACGTTTCAGCATGCGTCCGCGTTCTTGAAACGTCATTCGCCGCAACGCTGACCCCCCGACTTCGCGAGCATATGTGTATGCGCCTTCGAGATGGGCTCCCTTCGTATCGGCGAAGGCAATGACTTCACCGCTGATGGCGTTGAAGAGCGGAATGCCATCGCCTTCACCCAATTTCCATGATCCTTCCAAGAGGTTGCCAAGCTTTTTCATGTCGCGCAAATCGTTGTTGTGCGAAGGTAGAGGGTTCAGCTTCGATTCGGGAGAGGGCAAGAGGAGTGAAGCAGATGAAATTGAGGTCGTGATGACGTGGTTCTTAGTGCAAACGTCAAGAAATCCATATTTGTCGATGAAATTTCCATGATGCCCGATGAATTTTTGTTTTTTTCCGTCCAAGTCTCTTGGGAATTTCAGGGACGTTTTCCTATCTTTATCCCGAAGTCCCCCCTTTCAGGTGGATTTCACCCTCTGATCCGAAAGCAAACAAATCTATTCTTATGAAGAACCTTTTCGCAATGACCGCCGCCCTGATGATGGGTTTCGGTGCAACCGCCAGCAACGTTGAGCTGGTTGTGGAAGCTGTTGACAACAACGGCACTGTTCCAGGCAACACGTACCGTGTGTATGCTGTTTTGCCTTCTGCACAACACTCTCTCCACGCTGTTTTCGCTGCGGAGGATCACGTGTTGAATGTGGCAACGACGGGCACTTTCTTCCAGCACCAGTATGGGAGCTACTCGTCTCTCGACATCAACGAAAGCATCGTTGCCCTCGAGCCAGGCTTGGCGTTTGACAGCTGGGTGACGGTTGGCGCTAAGAACAGCGACGACAACAACTTGTGGACCATCGGCATCGACTACAACGAATTTCTTGCCGGTCAAGAGCTGACTGTGTTGGACGGGGCTTGGTTCGTGGTTCCCACGGACGTTCAAGCTGCCGCTGCAGTTGGCAACAAAGTCCTCCTGATGCAATTGACCACGGATGGCACGGCTACGGGCGTGTTGAACCTGCAGGGTCGCGATGGCGAAGGTGGAACCTGGCGCTCGCACGACCTGACCTTCTCTACCAAAGACGCCCACGTTTTTGGATGCACGGATGCGACTGCCGCCAACTACAGCGCAGATGCGACCTACAACGACGGCACTTGCGAGGGAGAAGCGACTCAAGGTTTGACAGGCATCTCTGCAGACTCAAAGTGGAGCATCTTCCCGAACCCTGTGTTCGAGAGCACCTTCAGCGTGAAGTTCGACTCTGAACTCGTGTTGGGAGAGCAGAACATGGTTGTTGAGGCTTCTGACCTCAGCGGTAAGGTGGTGTTCACTCAAGAGTACACGCAAGGTGACGTGGTTGGAGGCAACCGCATCTTGGTGAAGCACAGCCTCGCTGCGGGCACGTACAACTTGTCTGCCAAGCACGCTGACTTCTCTTCTGCCCAGACCTTCGTGGTGACGCGATAAGAGAACGAAACTCAAAGCTTTCAAAGGGAGACCCATTGGGTCTCCCTTTTTTATTCCCAGTCAAGTCAGCCAGCCGGGAGTGCGAACCGATATCTTTGAATCATGAAACGACTTGATTGGCTACGACCCAACCTTCTAGGTGCCGTTTTGCTGCTTGTCTTCGCTGCTATGCCGGCAATGGGACAGTCTGGTGATGCCGGTGTGCAAAGCGGCCCCATGATTGGTCACGTGAGCATGCGCTCAGCTCAACTTTGGATCCAAACCAATCATGCGGCTGACGTGCAGGTGAGATATGCTCCTGCCGGAACGGACATGGAATGGGTGTCATCTGTGCAACGCACCGAACAGGCTTCGGCATTCGCAGCTCACGTGAATTTGGATGGGTTGGAGCCCGGCACGAATTACAGCGTGGAATTCCTGATTGATGGAGAGCCGATGGCGGAATCGCTCGAAGTGGCGACGCAGGTGCTGTGGGATTACCGCATGGACCCACCGCCGTTCAAATTCGTGACGGGGAGTTGTGCGTACATCAACGAGGAGGCATATGATCGGCCCGGACGACCCTACGGTGGGGGATACGAGATTTTCGAGAGCATGGCCAATGACGCTCCAGACATGATGCTTTGGTTGGGAGACAACATTTACCTGCGCGAGGTCGACTTTCAATCCTACAGCGGTTTCCTGCATCGTTACACGCACACACGCAGCACGCCAGAGATGGCAAAATTGCTCAAGGCGTGCCCCAACTATGCGATTTGGGATGATCACGACTTTGGTCCCAACGACAGCGATGGGAGCTGGATTCACGCTGACTGGTCGAGGGAGTCGTTTAAGACGTTTTGGAGCAATCCCAGTTACGGTCTTCCGGAAGCACCTCGTTGCATCTCAACAGCCTTTCGGTTCGTTGACATGGAGTTTTTCCTCTTGGACAACCGGACCTATCGCGTCAACCATGACAACAAAACAAGCGCCCCACAGGTCCTAGGGCAAAATCAAAT
>Ga0209037_1000073_pt1 | contig 28881 bp, 43 predicted proteins | sample SaaInl25SG_5_DNA_FD_188225 | JGI IMG/M metagenome (GOLD analysis project Ga0209037, IMG submission 188225) | Marine microbial communities from expanding oxygen minimum zones in the Saanich Inlet - ESP_125SG_5_DNA (SPAdes) (version 2) | ecosystem: Environmental > Aquatic > Marine > Intertidal...
CACTCAAATGGATTGTCGTTACCATTTGTTTCGTCTACGAACGTAATAGGGTTACCATCAGTTCTTACACGATATTTAAAATCAACACTTGGTATTGAAGTGCCTTCTTTCATATTAACTCCTTAAAAAATAGTTTGTTATTTTACTAACATGTATATATTAGCACTTCTTGTTAAAAATGTCAACCACAAATGGCTAAATATTACTATGAATATCGATCCTCAAAATATACACTCACCAAAGGCTCCAGATGATGATCAGAAATGTCTATTGTGCGGAGAAGAGTGTCATTGTGGCGATGTAAGTAAAACAGGTTTATGCGGGTCTTGTACTCATCAAATACCAGATGAGGAAGAAGATTAGTTTAACCACCGAGGGCATTAGAGGGCAAATATGAATTTTTTACAAATAGTTGGAGAAGTGGGTTTTCCGATAGCAGGCGCAATGGCTGCAGGGCTTTTTGTTTTCATTACACTACGATTTATTCTTGAAAGCGTTACAGGGTCGGTAAAAGGACTTATGGGCATGATTGAAGCTCTTAATAATCGTGTGCAAACAATGAACAACGATTTAGTTAAAATAGATGCATTAATGAGTCACGCACTAAATGTAAAACCAAACATAGATAGACTTGCCGCAAATGAAGGCAAGGAAGACGCAAGGAGAGATTGATGCTTTGGGTAGATTATAATATAGAAAGTTTTGGCGACGGTAGTTTTGCTGTTCTTGGAGAATGGCCCGGCGAAGTAATGGGTCGTAAGGCAGACGGAACATGGGGAGGAAAAACAAGTCCTTTGTATAAACCAGGTGATGTTTTTGTTGTTGATCCAAATGGAATCTTACGTAAAATAGACGAAGTTAATGCACTGTTGTTAAAACACGAGACTACAAAAGAAAATGGATAGTTCATTAATAGAAGCAATTAACCAATACGGATTTCCAATAGTAGCCGCTATGGGTCTTGGTTATTTTGTCTATTATGTTTGGAGATGGGTTACTACTGAAATTAAGCCTGTCTTAGGTCAAGCAAGTACTACGCTTGTGGCGCTAATAGATCGTATTCGTATGTTAGATAATGACATGATACGTCTTACACAAAAAATTCAAATGGTGTTAGAACTTAAAGAACAATACGAAAAAGTTACTGGAAAGAGTTTAGACCTCGACCTTGACCAAATTGAAACTATAACTGATAAAGATTATAATACAAAGACAAGGAAGAAAAAATAATGTTTAAGTCAAAATATGATTTATGGTTTGAAAATCAAAACGAAGCAACTAAAACTTACCTCGAAAATAGAAGTAAAGAAGATAGTAAACTTATAATGCTTGGTTGGTGGTTAGGATTAACTTCAGGTAGTTTACTAACTATTCTTATTTACTCGATGCTATAAACACGCCATTCCAATCTTTAGGCAAGTTTTGAGTTTTTTGGAACTCGCAGCGTTCTATCCACATTATATAGTAATCTTCCATCTTGCCACCAAAATGACGTTTTAATCTTTCGCAAATATATATTGCTTCATCAAACTTCTGTGACCGATATGCATCATGCATACGCTCGTGCATTTCTTTACTTTTGTGTTGTGCTTTAGTTCCTTGTATATCAAGTACAGTGTATATGCTTAACCCTACGCTTTTACCTTTTACTTGTAAGTCATCTACCTTTAAGTAAAAGAAATCATCTTTAGTTGCATTGTACGTGCTTTCACCAACTAGTAAAAGGCAGCCATATTCTTTACATTTCGACTCAATTCGTGCAGCACTTGAAACACTGTCTCCAAGGACGTCATAACTGTGTCTTGCTGTAGACCCCATCTCACCAAGATAACCAAGACCAGTGTTAATACCAGCCCCCATGCCAACTGGTGGTCTGCCTTCTGCTGTAATTTTATCATTAAATTTCTCTACCGCTCGAAGCATTTCTATTCCGCATGTTACTGCTGTGCGAGGATGATTAGGATCTTCTATTGGAGCATTGTGTATGTGCATACTTGCATCACCAATGTACTTAATAATCATGCCGTCCATGTCTAATACTGGTTGTGTAATAGCATCCATGTAACCATTCATTATTTTAGTAAGTCCTTTAACATCATCGCCAAAACTTTCACCAAGGGGTGTAAAACCTCTTAGATCTGAGAAGACAATTGATACTTCTTTCTTCATACCTTCTTTTATAAGTGCAGGGTTTTCTTGCAACATACGCACCACGGTTGGTGATGCATATCCCGCAAATTGTTTTTTAATTTCTTGTTTCTGCAAATACTCGCTTACGAATCGATTAAAAACAGCATGTAAACTAACTAACACAAATGCTAGTATGGGCATAGTAACATCTAATAGATACAAGTACTCTTGCCACGCATATAAAGCGCCGTACGCAAGTCCTCCTACTACTGTAACTATTACTATGCCCACAGCCCAAAAAGGCGCAAGTGAAGCAACTACAATAGCAAGTAAACTTACTGCCGCTGTTGTAGCTAGTTCTGCTAGATCAGCCCAAAATGGCCTTTCAATTTGGTCGCCGTCTAATACAGTTTGTAGTGTTACAGCCGCAGGTATATAATTATATTGCGGACCAGTTGGACTTGCAATAAATCCACCTAAGCCTTCTGCTGTTAATCCTATGACAACTGTGCGACCTTGGAACTCGTTAAAGTTATCCTTGGTCGCACTAATTGTGTCAAACTTTTTATTCCAACGCAACCAGATTTGTCCATTAGGGTCAGTGTTAATAATTGGGTAACTCGGAACACGGATCTTTTCAACGCCACCCTCATTGGCTTTGATTTGATAAGAAGGTTGACCTGTGGCTAATCTAATTACCTCTACTGCGAGTGATGGGTACGTATCATCACCGATACGCATGATCAGAGGTACACGGCGTATTACACCGTCTACTTCAGGTGCTGTGTTTATAACTCCAACACCTCCGGCATTTTGACCTAGTAGAGGAATAGGACCCAACATGCCTGGCCATTCAAACAAGAATGGCAATGGGTTTCCTATTTTGGCAACTCCGCGAGGTACGGAATTTTTGTTGACTGATGTAGTTCCTGTTTGAGCAATTACTACACCGTTGTCTGCAAGTGCATCGGCTAATGCTTCATCTCCACCTAATCTATCAGGTTCAGAAAAAAGTATAGGTATTACAATAATACCTGCACCTGCTTCTCGAAGTTTCCAGACTATATCTGCAATTACTTCGCGCTTCCAGGGCCATTGACCATACTTCTCAATGGCGGCCTCGTCAATAGCAACAATGCCAATATCCCGGGATTGCAAGGGCTCATCGGTTTGTTGAAGTAAATCGAATTGCTTGAGCCGAGCTGTTTCTACTACGGTGCTATTCCCATAATGAAACATCCATATTATTAAGGCAGTAAGAGTTGCCACTGACCAATGTGTGATATACTTCGTCATACTGTATTTATTTTCTATCTTACTGGATTGATTGTTCTTGTTCTTCCATTATTTTTTGCCCATTAGTTTTGCTTTTAGTAGATCTAAGTCTTTATTACCTTGCGACTGCTTTTTACTGCTTGTTTGTAAATTATTTCTTTTTGATCGTTGTGCTTCTTCCACCATGAACTTGGCTTGTGCCTGTGAATCGTTATTGGATTTGTTTCGGCGGCCAATAGTGCGTTCCATAGCGGCGATCCTTCTCTTAATTGAATTGATTTTTGATTGGAGATCATCTTCAAATGCCCTTTCTGCGACAGCCCCGTCGCTGTTAGTTTTACAAATTAAATTGCATAACCATTGCCTCATGCTGTATTTAGTATTGTGTTACGCTTACAGCACACCCGTTTACATTGTTGCAAAACTGTGTAAGGCTGTATGAATTTAATCCTGTGTCTTGATAACTACTACCAAGTTGTTGAATATTAATAGTATTTGGACCGGCTACGTTTGTTACATCTATATTAGCAACATTACGCATTGACCTTTGGTATACTATTACACTATTATCATCACCAGTTACACTGATGTTTGCTTCGACTTCGCCATAACTGTCACTACTGTGTTTTACTGTATTATCATCACCGTCAATCTCAATATTAGTTTCTTTAAGTCCGCCCCAATCCATATTACTAAACCGGTGACTTCCGTTACTATGGTTTGAAAAGATGCTTTGTGCTTTATTGCGGTCACCAGTAATATCAATATTAGTTATATTTTCATTAGTATTATTTTGTCCAGTTGCATGTGCTACGACTACTGTGTTGTTATTACCAACTGTACTACTTGTTACAGTAGAATCATCACTTGCGACACCATCTGCCTGGCCATGTGCGTTACCGTTCACATCTGTACAATTTGAATCATTGTTGACAGCACAATACTGAAAGTAGTTGTCCTCACCATCTTGAACAACTTCTAACTTAAGATTATCACCTACTTGGTTTATGTATATTTCATTAGCCATACAAGATTGGGCACCGAAGTATAATAGTATTACTAAAATTCCTAAGTGTGTTCCTGTAAGTTTCATTGTCCTTGCCTTATGTCTACAGCATTAGTACCGTTACCTAATCTATAATCAAAAACAGCTTCGCCTTGCTGTTCCATGTTGATAATATATCCGCTTGCTTGAGATAACCTTAACTGAAGATTATTAACAACACCTAAATCCGTTCTTTGTACTACCCAATTTGGGTCTTGTTTGTCTAGTGTTATTCTTGTTTTATCATCATACCCAAATTTCTGATCTGCAAAAAATTGTTCGTTTTGTTTGTCTAGTTCATTTCTAAACAATTCCGCAAGAGCTAAGTTTAATTGATCTATCATGTCGTACAATAGCTCGCCTAAATAGTAATCTGCTCCTCTTGATAATTCTGTTGCCCATATATCTTTGATGCTGTCTGTAAGTGCATCACCATCAAGTACATCTGTTTCTAAAAAATCAATATCTAAGAATTCAAACTGAGCTTTTTGTTTTTTAAGTATTTCTATTTCTTCTTCATCGTAAGGACTACGCTTTCTTAATATTAGAAGTGTTCCTATTTGATTTTCGTCTATGTCTAGTACCAACGGCTTTGACGGCTTTTGGTAACTACTTTTAATTTGTGTTGATTGAAATGCTTGATTCATAATAACAAAACCTGTGTCGCTTTCAACACTAATTTCGCCTACTATACATGTACCGTTAGTATCACAACTAGGTAGCAATGTAACCATTGTACCACCTATTTCGTCTACAAGCATTATGAAATCTGTACCACGTACTCCGATTGTTGCACTTGGTGTTCTTATTTTAACGTTTTGTTGGTAACGTTTTGCTATTTGTCCACTAGCATATCTTACCGTGCCTAGTGACGCTTTTAAACTGATAGACCCTATATCATTAGCAGGATCATATACAAACTCATCGATTAATAGTCTGCTATGGTCTGTGAGATCGACACGGGTGTCGTCCACAAAGTCAATACGCATCTTACCTTTTGCGGTAACCGCTGTATCCATACTTTGTACACCAACACCCGTACCTCCTTCAATAACCTGACGATTCCTTTCCAGTACACCAGAACCTTTTATTTCGCCTATAGACCCTGCATCAGAGTTGGCGAACGCCGGCACACTGGAAAGGAGCACACATAATGCTATGCCCGACTTAATCAGATTGTGTAATATCAACATCTTGGTTATCACCGCTAAATGTAGCTTCTATAATATTATCACCTAAACCGCTTTGTGTAATATCATAAGTGCTACCGCCGCCAGTTACATCTATATTAATAGTATGTCCGTTAACGTCTCCGTTACCGTCTACATCAATTGTAAATGTATTGCCACTTGAAGCAAGACTTGCACTGTTATCATTAACTAGTGTAAGTGCAACACTTTCGCCGTCTATGTTAGATGTAATCGTGTTTCCGTCACCGTCAATAGTAAAGTTCGCTACTAAATCTTGTGCGTCTGCTGATTCACCTAAATATATTGCAAATGCGTTTGTGTCACCATTTGTTGTTATATTTGCTGTTACGTTTTCGCAATTGGTCCCTGAAGTTTGATCGCAAGTCATAGCTACTGTATTACTATTACCGATAAAACTCCATGTTCCTGTATACGTATTCCCTTTGATAACTGCCGCTATCGAGTTTGAATCACCTTGCTGTGTAATACTAAATGTCATATCATCGCCATCTAGTGTTACATCAGTTTGTGATGTTCCAAGCACGTTGTTAGAACCATCTTGAATGATATCTAAGTCTAAATTATCGCCAACCTGGGTGATATAGATATCATTAGCAAACGATGGAACAGTTATTAAAAGTGATACGCATGCTACCAACATACCGTATGTTATATTTCTCATATTTTAACCCTCTTCTGAGTCATTTAATTCCTCAGATATTTCGTTTATTGTCTCTATAGATTCTTCAGCCTCTTCTTTGAATTTCCACAAGTCCCTACGCTCGCCCTCATATATAAGTTCGATAACGCCCTGTTCTACTGCCGCCCTCACAGCGTAGTTTACAGGTTCATTGACTGAAAACCCAGCTTCTGTTTCTACTAATTTAGTTCCTAAATCAAAGAACTTAAAGATATCCGCTCCGGATCTATAGCTTGCGATTGTTTTCTCGGTTGCTATACTCATTAGCACTTTCCCTGTGCTAACGCTAACTAGCCTCATGACTACAGTAACAGTGTCCACTCGGTACTCTGTCTGTATGCCTAAGCCTAAATATCTTGCGCCTGCCCCACCAACAGCCGTATTACTATCATAACCAACTATTCCACCTTCTAGTATCAACCCTGCAAATAGCATAGGTTTTAATGGTGTAGGTCCTGTGGGAAGCTCTTTCTCGTAAACTTCTCTTGTCTGCCTAATTAATTGCCTTTCTTTTATTAAATTATCCATTCCAACACGTTCGACAACATCAAACCATTGTCCGTTGCCTACGTCTTGTAGGGCCTTAATGACCCAAACTTCGCCACCTTGTGTAACCGCACTACTTAAACTTGCCACCATATCCGAAGGTTTACGTTGACCTGTTCTATCACTAAACTGGTATACAGCTATAGTAATCTTTTGTCCGTCAACACCTGGAACGTCTTCCAATCTCTTTTGGATTGGACTAGCCTGCAATGTTGGTGATGTGGCAGTGTCCTCAAGTATTTGTAAACTTGGGTTCATTGCACACCCGCCTAACATAGCAAGTGCCACTAAGGCTGCAAGTATTTTCAAAAGTTAAACTCCCCCATTCCTGGAATTGATATCTCTGTTACAGTTCCATCCTCACCAGTAATAGTAAGTGTAATGGTTCCTGTTGTTGGATCTTTTACCCAACTAATAATATTACCTTCAACTTCTGCTGTACCTGCGTTGGTACAAGTATCGCCACAATCAGCAAACATACTGTCAACCATCTGCTTGCTAAGTGTTGCATAAATTCTACTTTCTAAGTTTCTAATAAACTTATTTAGAACACTATTTTCTAGTTCTCTTTCAAGTCTATTAGCTTCGGCTTCTGCTTCCTTTCTACGCTCTTGCTTACGATTATGTTGTAACTGTTCTACACTTAAAACGTGTGTAGAGTAACCGTTACCATAATGAAATGCTGGATTTTTAAATTTCCATGTTAGTTCAGTTGCGCCGGCTGGCGAAAATACAAGTACTAGTGTTAGTGCTAGTAGTTGAGTTAGTCTCTTCATATTTCATCTCCGTTGCGAACGCCCTCACGCTCTGTTCATCGAATTACCACATGTATTTATGCTTTGGTTCAGGAAGATTTTGCTGTAACAGCGGAAATGTTACAAATGTAATAGAATTTTGATTTAGACTAAAGTGGCTTGCATGCTCATACCACGTTGCTGTCCGTTAAGGTATAAGGCGCCTAGTTTAAATTTATCAACAGCAACTGATAAGTCTTCAAAATGTAATGTAGTAATGTTGTCGCCACTTGCTTTCATTAATAACATACTTGTAAAGTCTTGCTTTGCTTTGTAACTTGCAAATGCTACAGGAGCAATAGTTCTAGTTGTGTGATTAGGATATGAATTAGCTGCGTTGCTAATTAAACTATCATCTGCATTAGGATATGCATACTGTAATAAACGTTTGAATATTTGTTTTTGTTCTTGAATCATAAGTGGAGTAGGCTGTGCGCCTTCTTCAACTTTTAAGTATTGTGGATCACTTAATACATCTACAATGTTAGGTAATGTTTTTGCACTTTGACGTGTTGACTTAAACATACTAACACTCTTAGGACATTTCTTAGGATCTATTCTACTTTCAGAACTTCTAATGTAAGTGTCTAGTGGATAGTCGTTCATTGCTGTCCAACGTCCGCCACCTTTGCCGCCTGCTGATGTTTTAACTTCAACAAGGTCATTGCCGTATTTTAAATCATAACTTGCTTTAGGATCTGTACCTGCTGTAACCTTTCTGTGGAAACATGCAATAGCAAGTTCGCCTGGTCCTGCTTCACCTGCGTTTTTACCAATTAGGCCTGGATCGTTAATCATAGCCTTAAACATTGTTCTTGCTGTTTGACTACCTTCGAACCAAGTGTCCATTGATTGTGGTGTGCCTGACTTGTCAAATATTGCTTCTGGCTTAATGCAATTTTTTGTAGCAAACTCTTTTAAGAATGCAACTTTGTCGTTAGTAGGAATTTCTAGCTCAATAATCATTTGTGCTAGTCTGTTAACAAATTTTTCTGCGTCACTATCTGATCTAAAATACTTTGTTGAAACTCTAGTAATGCCGCCTTTACGTAGTATAGATTCTACTCTGTGTAATACACTAGCATCATCTACACGCATAACTCTATCAGCAACCTGTTGCTGTAAGTCTGCTACTTCTTTGTCGTCATAAGTATCTGAACCAACATTGACATTGGCCATCTTTTTGGCAGGTACTTCATCACCCGGTGCTTCAACTAATTTAAAATCTTGATAACGCATCTATTTGTTATTCCCTGTTATATAGAATATTTATCTAATTTGGGGAACAACATGTCCGTACAGAACTTGTCTACATCTGCTTCTGCAAGACCTAGTGTTTTCATTACGTTTGCTGTGTGGGGATTTTGTTGCTGGTTTTCACAGTAATAGTTTTGGCAGGCTAGTGTCATAAACTTGTCACCGTAACCTTCAAACTGTGGAACTTCTTCAAACCATGCTTCTAAGTTTGCTAGTGCTAGATCAATAATTGCAACAGCTTCTTCTTCTGTGCGTACATTACCTGCGGCAATCATACTATCTGTAAAAATATTAGTTGCCCATTCCGGTAACTTACGTTGCTTAGTTGGTATGAAGTCTTTTACAGCATCTTTGTAACCTTCTACCATTGGATGATCTTCTCCTCCGCTACTTGCACTAAAATCATGGAATGCTCCAGTCATTTTATTTTTACCTGCAATAACATCAAAGCCGTATATAGGTGCATCATTGTCTAGCGTAGGAAAACAACATACATGCATCATCCATAAGCCTTTAGACTCACGTGCATCTACAACATCTATGTGTGCTCTACGTACATTTTTATTAGCCCATACTCTGTTTACCCATCCGTTGTCAGGTTGGTTAAAGTCTGCTAATCCTGGTTCGTCAAATTCTGTTGCATGCTTTTCAAATATTTCAATTATTTGATCTTGGCATTCAATCAGTCTGTTCCATATAATGCTCAATGTCTAACTCCATTAGTTCTTTAAATAATTTTGTTGCAGAGTCAAAAACAAATTTTGCTTCTTCAGCCATGTCGTCATTGATCTTTGCACGGACTGTGTCCTTTAGTACAGAAGTATCACCTTCAAACTGATACATTCTAGCTTCGCCCGGTATACGTTTTTTAATCATCTGTCCGCCGCTTAGGTCTCCCATATGTAAAACATATATGTGAGCCATTATTTTTGTTGGATCAGTCATAATAGTTTTCATATGTTTGATATAGTCGTTAGTGCTTTCAACTATAGGCGGTGGTAGTTGATTATTCCATAATTCTAAATAATCTTCGTGTATTGCGTTCTTGCGTCTTATTGCATGTAAATCATCTAGTAAGCCATGCGTAGTAGCAATCGCCTCTAGCAGATCATATTTCTTGTGTTGGTTCCACAAGTACGTTGCATAAAATTGTGGATTAATTTTTCCACTCATTAATACCTTAACAAACTCTTGTCGTTCTGCTTCTTGATGATGTGCCCATGTTAGTTCTTTTAAATTCGCCATATTATCCGTTTTCTTCAACTTTTACTTGCAGGGGAAATCCATTGTTCCTACTAAGTGTAGTTGCTTCAGTTGCTTTTACTTCAGCGATTTCGTAAGAGTAAACTCCTACAATACCACTTCCTTCTGTATGTATCGTCATTGTTATTTCTTCGGCTGAAGCCTGGCTGTGTTTGAATACAGATATTAATAATGACACTACCCATTCCATTGGCGTTGCATCATCATTAAGAAATACTACCTTATACTTACTAGGTTTCTCAATTTTTTGTGTTATCTTTTCATCAAGTTGCACATCTGTCGACATTTTTCTTTCCTCTAATAAATGGGGGAGTTGTTACACTCCCCCAAGACTAGTTACTTCTCAGCAACTTCACCATCAATTGTAAGACCTTCATTGATCTTAATTTTCTTTGGTTGCAGTTCTTCAGGAACTTCACGCTTTAAATGAATGTTAAGCATACCTAGTTTAAGGCTTGCATCAACTACTTCAACGTGATCTGCAAGGGTAAACTCTCTACGGAAGTTGCGTCCTGCAATTCCTTTGTGTAGATAATTTACGTCTTCATCTCCTTGCGGAGTAGTACCTTCAATAGTAAGGATATTCTTTTCCTGTTCAATTGAAAGGTTGTCCATACCAAAACCAGCAACAGCCAACGAGATCATATACTCGTCTTCGTTTACTTGTGCAATGTTATATGGGGGATACCCGTTTCCGTTTGGACTGTTTGCAAACTGTCTTTCAAGTTCATTAAACATTCTATCAAAGCCAACTGTGGCTCTGTGGAAGTTAGGTAGGTCTAGAGTTGTTAGTCTTGTCATTTTTTTCTCCTTTATTAAGCAAGATTAAATTTAGCACCCTTTCGGCGTGCCAGTTAAATGTAGGAAGGAATCGATCTTTCCTACACATTTATTTATCATTGTAAAACCGCTACTATATCTTTTTCGACGATAGTTGTGTATTTTACATCTGATAATTCGTACGATTCACCTGTGCCTGGGTTGACTAATATTCTATCACCAACACTAACTTCAGGTACAATAAAGTTACCTTTATCATCGTGTGCTCCAGGACCAACAGCTAAAACCTCAGCTTCCATAATAGTATCGGGCTGAGATTTGGCGATAAAAATGCCGCCGGCTGTTTGCTCATCTGGTTCGTCTATCTTGATAATTATCTTATCAAGAATTGGTCTTAAGTTCATAATTACTCCTGTAAATTAAATTAATTATACTATAGTTTGAATTTAAAGTCAACTATAAAGAATGCAATATCCTTTTCAAAACTTTTGTTATAGTCAACTTCAACATATGGTACTACTGTAAATTTGTCACTTACTTTATACTCTAATCCTGTAAAGGTTTGTAAGTGACTGTAGCCTGCTTTACCTGAACTATAAGTTAGGTTGAATTGGGGCTCGAACGTAATAAACGGCTTGCCGCCAAAGACAGTAACGTTGTCTGGCTTTATGCCAAACTGTGGGCGATAACGAAACACGTTATCTTTGCTCTCTCTGATACGATGCTCAATACGATGATTGTACCATAACGCACCTGATCGAAAGCCTTTCATTTGCGCTCTAAACCAATGTTCTTCACGCTGTTCTTTTAGTACATTTCTGTACTCTAATCTGTAAGGTGTTCCAGTAAAGTCTTTCCTTACAATTATTTGTGACTCGTCTAAGTCGATGTTTTCTCTTATGCCTATAGTAAGTCCGCTGTCAGAATGTGTAACAAACGTATTAACTTCAACATAATCAAAATCCTCTGCTTGTGCAAAGGTTGCTGTTAATGACAGCATTATTAGTGTTATTATATATTTCATCTTACAAGTCTCCGTAGTTGTAGGCCCAAATGATAGGCCTACTTTAATTTTTATGTTTTAAATTATTAACAGCAATCCAGCGGTGCCAATTACTAATCCGCCCCATATGCCTAGTATGGTAATGTAATATCTTAACTTAGTTCCAAAGTACAGCATACCAATTGCTACGCACTTGTGCATAGGACTAATTAGATAGCCTACAAAGTCTACTGCAAAGAACCAAGGAAGATATTCTAAACCATATATACTTGCCATCAACACTGTGATAGCACCAAAGCGTGAACTACTTCCTAGTGCAAACGCACCTAAGAAACTAAACACACTAAGACCAATAAAGCCAAGTGGAGTATTAATATCCAATCCTGTACTTTCTAATCCTGTTTTAATTGCTTCTGTGTTAGAAACAGCAAAGTTAGCTAGAGCAATAATAAGAGCTACCCAGCCTATAAGTTTCCAGTCAACATAACCTAGTAACTTCTTAAAATCAAATGTTGCTGTACAAAACATGTAATACAATGTAAGCAATCCAAATGACCACATAAAGTCTACGCCACCTACAATAGCAACTACACCTGCAATGTATGGAAATACATAACGTGTGATACGACTTACTTTAATCTCTGTTCCGCAATCTTGTAATTGGATATCACTTTCTTTAACACCCCATATCAAGTAGCCAAGAATAAAAGCAATACTTACAGCAAGCAATGGCCACATCATACTCATAAATGCACCATAAGACAGTCCGAACGCCGCCATTGGCAAAATAACTGTTTTCTCTAGTGGCGACCAAAAGTAGTAGTGGTGTGTGCTTACATAATCAATTGGTCCAAACTTTTCTCGACCACAACACCCTTTATCGGGTGCAAGTGTGTCTAACATGCCAGCACTAACTGTAACACGACCTTTGATAGGTAGTAGTCCTGTTAACGCACTTACAATAGCAACTACCGCTTTCTTACTTTTTAAATTCTGTTCAAAGAAACAAAAGATGTCTTTGAACAAGTCGTTCTCTTTTATCATGCCTGCAATCATCATTACAAATACAATTAGAAAAAGATAAACTTGACCGCTATATAAAATACTTAGATCCATAATTAATTCCCTATTGTTTGCGACTCAAAAACTTGATTATGAGTCTGTGTACAACGAACAAATGTCGTGCATTTACTTAGATGCTTTAATTTTATAGCACCTGCATATGTGCAAGTTGATCTAATTCCGCCTAGTATATCTTGTAAAGTTATTCCTACAGATCCTCTATAAGGAATTAGTACTGTCCTGCCTTCGGAAGATCGATAATCTTTTAATCCTCCAAAATGTTTATCGTTAGCACTACGACTACTCATGCCGTAGAACTGTACAAATCGTTTTCTGTCAATGCCATCTTCCCAAGTTATTGATTGAGTTTGACCATCAAGGGATTGTTCATTACGAACCCACTCACCAGTCTTATAAAACTTTTCAATTACTTCTCCGCCGCCTTCATCGTGTCCGGCGAGCATGCCTCCAAGCATAACGAAGTCTGCGCCTCCTGCGAATGCCTTAGCAACGTCTCCAGGTGTGCTACATCCACCATCAGCGATGATATGTCCGCCCAGGCCATGAGCAGCATCAGCACACTCAATAACAGCACTAAGCTGAGGATAACCAACACCAGTTTGAATACGAGTCGTGCAAACGCTCCCAGGACCGATGCCCACTTTAACAATATCTGCTCCACTTAAAATTAACTCCTCTGTCATTTCTCCTGTAACTACATTACCTGCTATAATAACAACATTTGGGTAGTTCAGTCTAAAGCCACGTACAAATTCAACAAAACGTTGACTGTATCCGTTAGCGACATCAATACAAACATACTTTAGGCGATTGCCCACACGTTCGTAAACATCTTTAAACTTTATATAATCGTTATCTGTTATGCCAATACTCATTGCAACATAATCTGTGCGTTCTTGGTGGTCGTCAAAGTACTCTACAAGTTCATCTTCAGTGTATGTTTTTACAAGACAAGTCATTACTTCTCCTGTTGCAAGGTAGTCTGCCATTTCCATTGTACCAACACCGTCCATGTTGCTTGCAATGATAGGTACTCCTTTGTAATCTATGTCGTGAGCATTATCTGGAAAGTCTGATTTATAATTACGGAATGTAAATTCCCTAGATAAGTCTACTTCTTTACGTGAGCCTAATGTACTACGCTTAGGACGAATAAGTACATCTTTGTAGTCTAGTTTCGTGTCTTCTTCGATACGCATTACTTCACTTCTCCATAGTTAAATGATATTGAAAGTCTGTCACGGCGTGACGTGTTGCCTTGTACTGAGTGTTTAAGCCAACTAGGAAAGACATACAATGCGTTTGTCTTAGAAGCATAACTTGCTCTTGTACTTGTAAAGTATGTGTGTTTCTCTACATCAAGAGGCATGTGATAATCTGCATTATCGCTTCTTTCAAACTGTATGTTTCCTTGTGAAGGGTCTGCTTCAATGTAGTACACACCACTTAGTACACTGCCTACATGGTTGTGCAAATCATTGTAAGCACCCGGCGGGTTGATGTTAATCCAAACATTGTATAGTTCTAAAGGTTTAAGACCAACTTGGTTAGCACAAAAATTTACTTCTTCTGTGATAGTATCCATTAGTCTATCAAGTGCTTGAGACTCACCTGCTTTTAGATTAGGACTTTGGTATCCGCCATAGTTGCTTAGAACTTGTGTTGGTACTTCTTTCTTCAACTCGTAAGCATATGCTTTTAAGTCTTCGTTCTTACCAACATGAATCATTGAGCTCCATACAACACTAGGGAACCACAACTCTGTGTGCATCGCCATTCTAGAATCCTAAGTCGCTTTTTCTCTTAGCTAGGGCTTTCTTATGTCTATTAATTGCCGCTTTCTTTTTTCGATTACGTTTTTCGCAAGGTTTTTCGTAGTATTCTCTTTCACGTACTTCTTGAATAATACCTGCTTCTTGTACTTTCTTCTTAAAGATTCTAAGAGCTTTGGTTACATCACCGTTACGTACTTCTACAGTAAGACCTTTAGGTTGTTCTTTAGGTTTATTATCCCAACGCTTGTTGCTGTTGAAGTTGTTAAATTTATTATTTCTTGTCACTAAGTACTCCTTCCTTTAGTTGTTGTAAATCGTATATGCGATTCATACTTAATTTATTATACACTGTTTCGACCGCATTTGTCAACCAATAAGTTTTTGAATGCGATATAATATATGATGCAAGTTCTCGTACTTGAGCATCGCATTGATCGAGGTCCATAATAGTTTTATCACACATTTTAACTAAAGTAAGAAGCCAATCTAAATCATGGTCATGAGCAGGTTGTGAATAGATATACAAGTTGAAGTTTATATCCCAGTCTTGTATAATTGTTTGAAATTCTTCTTTAAGATCTGCACTTGGATATATTAACAATATGTTGGGGTCGCTATTGTGTAATATATCAGGCGGAGTAATTACTTTGATTTGAGGCATGTATTATTTTTTCAACCGTTTCCAAATAGTGTCGTCTGATTGTTCGCCGTTCTGCACGTACCCATCTTCGTCTGGTACCCACGGTAACTTATCAATCCTACCTTGTATATATAATGTTTTCCAACTCTTAAGGTTCTCATCTGGATTGGCTTGTTTCCATTCACGTTTGCGTTCGGCTATAGATGCATCTGCCTCAAGTGCATCTATGTGTTCACGTCTAGTTTGTTCTATTTGTGATTGACCTGCTTTAAGTCTTAGGTCTTTTTTTTTAGATTCTTCTATTTCGTTTGCGAAGAAGAATGCGTTTTTTGTATCTGGATATTCTTTTGAGTCTTCAGCACTTTCAGCCATTGCCGTTGCGGCATCATCTACAGCACTTGGTAACTCTTCTTCAGCTTCAGCTTCTTCATGCTTTTGTGCTTTGTTGTTAAACAAGTCTACTGGATATTCTTCTTCTGGCTCAGGCTCAAACGTAGGAGGAACATTAGCAGCAATTACTTCTGCTCTCATTTGTTCGTAGTGTTTCCATTCATCGTTATCAGGTTTAGGCTTACGCTTTCTATTCCATTCAAACGTGTATTGGCTTGCTATTAGTAACAGTACTGCAAGAGGATCAAATACAAATATAATTGTAATAATAACCCAACGCACCGCTTCTTCTAATAAGTTTTTATCTGCTTGTTCGCCATAAACAAATTCAGCAATGTATTTAATAGGTCCTACTTCTGCTTCTAGTTTTCTGTACTCTGCTTGTAGCTCAAATTTTTCATCAGTAAGTATTTCTATTTCTGCATTTGCTGTTCGAACTCTTTCGAACTGTTCATCTAATAGCTCGTCAAGGTTAACATCGTCTGTACCTAACTTGCTTCTCAGTCTATTGATAAGTGTATTAGACTGTGCAATGTTATCGTCTGCAACAGTTCTTAGTCTTTTAATTTCTTCACGTGCGGCTACTACTGTAGGCGAGTTAGCAGACTCTTGTATCTTCTGTAACCATCCTGCACGTTCTATTTGTTTTTGGTCTTTCCAATCGCCAATTTTTTCTGCTGTCTTTTTGCCAAACACTCCGTCTGCACTTGCGCCGATTGTTTGTTGAGCTTTCTTAACTTCGCCATTGTCCACATAACCTTGAAGTGTGGCTATGTCTGTATCAATCTTATCTAGTTCATCTTGGTACAGTTGTGTTACGTTTGCAATAATTAAATTCTGCTCGTCAATAGCAGGTTGTATGCGATCGTATGCTGTGTCAATACGCTTTTGTTCTTTATCTATTTGATCTTGAATTTGTGAATCGTTATCAAATGTGCTTGATTCTAATTCTCTAATTTTATTTTCAGCACGGCCAACTTGTCCAATGTATCTTGCTATTTCATCTTCGATACGTTCTATTTGTGCAACACTTTCTTCGCCTGCACTTGTTTGTTCGATGTGTGCTTTAGATAGGAAACCAAAGATGCCCATGCTTGTTATAAGCATAAGGACAAACACCGCAGAGGCGAGATAAGTTCTCAGCCACCAAGCGGCTTTACTCCAATGTTTGTGTAGCCATACAGCGGTCACTAGTTTACCAACCTCTAGCACACCACCCATAATCATAATTGGGATAGCGGCGGCTGCGAATATTGCAACCAGTCCTGCTACAGAATAGTAAATTGCCACGGCCGATATAGCAAGGGCCGTGATTAGTGTTAGTATACCTAGTAACATTGTATTTCCCTCTATGTATTTATCGTTATTTTCGGACAAAGTGCCACCTCACATCGTCGAGATGTTTCTTACATACAGTTTCTTCAAAGTGTCGTGAACGACCTTTAACAGTTACTTGACTATAAACTACTCTACAAAATCCTCTACCTTGTGGATAGCCGTGTACAGCCTTAACATGACCCATTGCATTACGTTCGTACCAACTAATAACCTTGCCGTAGTCGCTGTCTAACGCTGTATAAAAGGCGGCTGTTTGTTTTTGTTTCTGTTGCTTATCTAGTCCGTACTTGTTTGTAATATACAAGCCGTTTACAACATCAACCATAATGCTTGTGCCACCGGTTGGACTATTAACAGCAGGAACTTGTACAGCACTAGTCTGATAGGGCGTAGTTGTTGAACACGCCCCTAGACTAATTATTGTTGCCGTTAATATTAATGATCTCAGTGCTACCGTCAAGTTTCTCACAATACACTCCTCTAGTAGGAATTACTTTCCCGTTTCTAAATTCATTATACCAAAACTCTTTACAACCTGCATCAATTCCTGCACGTTGTATAGCAACCTGTTGTCCTGGACGATCAGTACAAGAGTGGGTTGCATTACCTGATACCTTTTCGCCATCCTTTAATTGGACAGTTTCATCAGTGTAACAGTATGGCGCCTTGTAGTCAAAGTAGGCGGGTGTTGTACACCCTGCACTACTAATTGCTACTATTGTCAGCAATAGATACTTGACCATTCTTTGCCTCCTGAATCAAACGATCAAAAGTTTCAAGTGGCATCTTAATTCTTACATACGTATGAACGTTGCCAGTAGATGCAAGTTGGTAAGACTTCTTCTTAACTTCAAGATGCTCTCTAATAACTGTGTCTTCAACAGAATGTTTTACATACGTTCTAGTTTTACGACTATTGTCGTTGATGTCTACTTCTGTAAAACTATTCACAGTACCGTTAATACGTTCTGCATAACCTTTCACAGCAAAAGTATATGCTTGTGATTCACTTGCTTGTTCGTATTGACTTTCGCCCATACCACATGCATACGCATAGTCAGTTTTCCAAAACAAGAAACCTTCTGAGCCAATTTGCTCACAATCTTCATACCACTTAGGGTTTGCTTTAGTTTCTCTTACGTCGATAGTAGTCATTGAACTACATGCTCCAAGTGTCAGGATGACGCCTGCGAATGTAGCCGCTTTCAACATATTATTCATATTAGCCTCCATTTAGCCTATTCATTATTAAGTTTATAGTATATGTTCAAGTTAAAAGAATGTCAACCACTTTTATGGCCAACGGTAAAAAATATGTTGTCCTATACGTCCAACCTGGTCTAAATCACTAATCCATTTTGGAGAAACATATGTTGCGTGATAGTGCGTAGCACCTTCTGTTATGCCTCTATATCTTCCTAGATACACAAGACGCTGTGCAATTTCTTGCGCTCGCATCCAACTGTCCAAGTCATGTGTTGCATCACTACGACCGTCACACCACCAACTAAATTGGCACTTGTGTCGAATAGGATTGTATATACGTTCGTTATCATGTAGATTAGAATACTGTTTAGTCTTCCAACTCTCTTTTACTGGACCTTGTTTTACTACTTCACAAATAGTATTAGGATATCGTGTATCTTGTACACGATTAAGAACTACATCTGCAACAGCATATTGGCCTGCAATATGATCTGCTCTTGCTTCGTGATAAATGTTTATTGCTAAACAGTACAATTCGGGCTCTTCACGCTCAGTAAACACTTCGCCTTCTATTGGTTGTTGAAATGTAGAGCCATGTGTTGCCGTTGTGAACAGAGCGATAAAAAATATACTCATTAAATGTTTCATGCTTATCTCCTCATCCTTGCAATTTCTTCTGCCTGCTTTGTGCCTCTCATTACAGGAACAGCATTTGATTTGTGCATTGTTGCAATGCCTACAATAAGATCACCTGTATACTTAGGTGTTTCTTTCTTAGTACCGCCTGAACAACCTCTATTAAATGTACCATTCTTAATTGCTTCTTCCATTGCAGAAGGAATCTTTGGTTCATCTCTACGCCAGCTTGTGTCCGGTGTGTACGTGCCTCTACTTTTTATAGGGGCTTTGTATTCACCACGAACATACGAAATGTAGTCGTCTAATGTTTCGTACTGTAATGAGTGATTGTTTGCTTGACGCATTGCTTTGTTGTGCTTACGCCATTCGACAGTATATCTTTCGATATCTTTTTGTGTGAGAGCTTTTTTCTTACGCTTCTTAGTACTGATGGTACTAAGACCTCTCGCTAGATGCATTGTCATATTGCCTACTCCGTGCCTATATTATAATAATATTATAGCAAAGAGTAGACGTTATGTCAACCTTTATTTTGTCATTTTAGCGACAGCGGCATCATAGTCTTCACGACTTACTACCCCTTCACGCAATAACTTATCTCTATTAACTAAATGTTTTGCTGCAATCTCTTCTTTGCTTCCACCGAAGTATGCTACAGCATGTCCTTCTTCAACAAGTATTTCAGTGACTCTTCTATCGTCAATAAGGAAGTCTCCAAGGATTCTTCCAAACTTTCCTTTCTTGTCTTCTCCGCTTCGATCAATTTCTGTTTTAAGTATTTGGATCGATCCAATTGGTAACATGTCTTTGAGTCTTGCTTTAGACGCTAGTCCAAATGTTTTCTCTACTGTATCTCTTGTTCTTGATTCAGGAGTATCAATTCCCATTATACGAACACGTTCTCTGTGCATCCATATACCAAATCCTAAATCGATATCTATATCAACAGTGTCTCCGTCTACTATACGTAACACCTTACATTTATATTCGTACATTTATTTGCCCTCTTAACTTAGTTTCTTTTTAATCCACATATAAATTGCATACACTACTAATAGATATGCTGTGGCTACTGTTACATCTATAATATGTTCTCGCATATGATAGATAAATTCTATACCTGCTTGTACATCGCCCTGACTTTCTACGTTTTCAGTAATGTTTATTGTCTTACCTTCGAACCCGTCAAACGCTCCATCTTCGATAATAATATCTGCTTCTGGAAAATCGTCCTCGCTAGTAGGCATCTCCACTGTTTGATTTATATCTGCCATTGTTTGCCCCTTGCCCTGTTATATACTAACATTATTTAGTCATAAAAAAAGAGTTGCAATTCAACAAAGCAACCCTTTTTAATTCAAATAGAACTTTGTGGTAAATTACAACTTAATGTTGAACCCTACTACAAATTCTCTATCTGTGCTATCAAAATCGGTATCCATCTTTTGAAGGATTTGAGCATTCAACTCAACGCTTTCGTTAATAGCTACTCTAGCACCAACAGCTGCATAGCTGTCCTGGTTGTTAAAGTCAAGGTAGTCACCTTCTAATGAGCTAACATCGTAGCCTACTTCAACATATGGTGTTACACCAAAAACAGGTGCTTCGATACCTACATATGGGCTTAATACTAATCTATCTTTAGCAAATGAATCACCAAAGTCATAGTGTGCTTCTGCAACACCATAAAGATTTAAATTAATTAATGTAAGATCAGCTCTTTTAGATAGATTCAATCTGTAATCATCTGTTGAGCCGTTGCTAATGAATTGTAAGCCAACATTAGCTACTGGGCCTGAAGTGCCCAGTGAGAACACATCAGCGCCATCTGCGAAGTCAGCGTGTGTTCCTGTTGCGTAGCCAAAAGATAAATCACCTTTTGAAGCCGTTACGCTTACACCAGTTTTGTCGAAGTCATCTGCAAAAGCTGGTAAAGCCATAAAGGTTGCTGCTACTATTGATAATAATAGTTTGTTCATATAATATTCCTTTTTATTATTGTCGCGTTTATATCATACGCAAAGATTATTTAGTAAATTAATCAAAATCAGTTTCCTATTTTTGGCTAACTAAAAAATATTGCTTTCGCATTCCCTGCTATAATCATAAAACACGTTATTATGTGGAGTACAATCCAAAAAGTACGGAATGCTAATGCTCTCCGTACTTCCTGTTGCGTAATTGGCAAAAACTCTGGTTTGTCATCATCGGTAACGCCTATTGGCATACCAACAGTTCGGGCCCAAAATTTAAGCCAACTTCTTTGTCCACTCATTACATTGAGTTCTTCTTTTCAATGATTTCTTTTCTGCGATCTTTAGTTAGTTTACCTAAGTCGCCAAGTGCCTTTCTAGCTCTTGTTGCTGCAGCCTTTACACCTTTCTCTTCGAAAGTTGCATGCTCTGCCAAGTAGTTGTTGTACGCTTGTACAATCTCTTCATGTGTCGCCATAATGCTCTCCTGTATTATAATTACAAATTTATTTAATAGATCTGCGTTTAAGGGGTGTTAAAAGTGGTTTAGCTAGGATCGGCAACATTTACGGTATCACTACCTGTTGCGGCATCACCACATGTAGCAAGGTCACCTGCATTAACAACAGCAACTCCGCCAATGAATACATTTTTAGAACCTGCTGTTATAGTTGGTCCGGCATGCTCGCCTGACCCGTGACCTTCTACACTGTCGCCGTTAACAATGACTAGTTTGCTATTTGCGAATACAGTTGATTGGCTTGGAATTAAATCTCCGCCTGCTGTATCATTGTCACGACTAATTCCAGGCATTAAGTTACAATACCTGTAGTTTGTTGGACATACTGTTTTGAAATTTCTTCAAGTGTTATGCCTACTGTCATTACGTTAGTATGCTTAAATGCCATTGACTGGTCATTTGCTGTACTAAACATAAATGGTGCTAGTGCAAGGCCTTGCTGGCCCATTACTATTGCAAATGGTTTCTTAAGTTTGTAACCTGTTTCAGATTCTTCTTCTAATCTACCAATTATTTCTTCACCAGTTGATAGCTTCATTGAAACTACGTCACCAATGCTGTGTGTTTTTTGAATCAACATTATAATGTATATCCTGTGCCATTGAAGTTGGTGTCTTCAATATATTTTAATAAATCTGTGTAGCCACCAATATTCTCACCATTGATTTGTATTTGTGGTACACTCCTTGCGCCTGGTACAGCCTCTAATAAATCTTCCAACTGTACGTCAGTGCCAATCATCTTTACTTCGTAGTTAATATGCATTGCATCTAACTTTGCTTTTGCTTTGTCACAAAACGGGCAGTTTGGTTTGCTCCATACTACAATATTTGTCATAAACTAAATCCTTTAAGTGACTCTTCACTTACATCTTGTTTAATACCGCCAATAACATAAGACTCTACTTCAGTCTCTTGTGGGGCTACCTGCAAGCCTGAACTACTCAACCAATGTGTAGTCCACGGTAATGGGTTAGTATTTACAGGTTGGTTAAAGATTGCATCTAATCCTAATGCTTTTAATCGTCTGTTAGCAATATACTCTACATACTGATTAAGTAGTGTTGCATTAAGTCCAATCATTGAACCATCTTTAAACAAGTACTCCGCCCATGCCTTTTCTTCTTCTACGCAAGTGCGCCACATTTCGTACACTTCTTCTTTACACTCTCTAGCAATCTTAACCATTTGTGGATCGTCTTTGCCATTGCTCCAGTTCTTAAGAACGTGTGTGCTAAGTGCTAAGTGTTGTGCTTCGTCACGTGCAATTAATGAAATAATCTTTGCAGAACCTTCCATTAGTTTTAGTTCGCCAAAGCCAAACGTACATGCAAAGGATACATAAAAGCGAAGTCCTTCTAGGATATTTACATTCATCATAGCCAAGTAAAGTTTCTTTTTGACATCTAGCATACTACCTTCGCCACGATGATTGTAAGCGTCTGCCGCTTGTGTAAATGCATCGTAGTTCTTAGTAACAGCTTCTGCACGTTTAAGAATCTCTTTGTCGTCCAAGATAGTATCAAATACTTCACTTGGATCAGCGTACACATTTTTCATAATATGTGTATACGAACGTGAATGGATTGTTTCAAAGAAGTCCCAAGTAACAATACAACCTTCTAGTTCTGGTAAGGATACGTGTGGCAAAAATGCTAAACACGGACCACGTCCTTGTACACTATCAAGTAATGTTTGATACTTTAAGTTTGCTGTAAAGATATGCTTCTGCTCAGGGCGGAAGTTAGCATAGTCTGCTCTATCTTTCTGCAATGAAACTTCTTCTGGACGCCAAAAATATCCAAGCATCGTTTGGTTTAATTTATCAAACACAGGAAACTTAAATGTATCATATCTCTGCGTGTTCATATCTGCTCCGAAGAACATGTTTTGTTTTGTAAAGTCAACTTTATCAGTGTTGAATACTGTTTTCGCCATTTTAAACTTTCCTTATCCTATGTGTAGCAATGCTACTATCTTTTATTCTATTTGTCAAGAATTAAATTGCACATGCTTCACATTCTTCTTCGTCTATGTCTTGGGTGCCGATTGGTAATTCTACTTTTGCTTCTTCATCTTCCAGTTCACTTGGATCTGTTTTGTAATCATAAGTGTTCTGATAGTAACTAGTTTTCCATCCTAACTTGTAGGTGTTTAGTAAGTCACCAATCATAACACTCATAGGCACTTCATTATTTTCAAAGTGCGTAGGGTTATAACTCCAGTTGCCGCTTATAGCTTGGTCAAAGAACTTCTGCATCACAGCAACAATATTTATATATCCTGTGTTGTTAGGCATATCCCATAACAAGCTGTAGTGGTTCTTTAGAGTTTGGTATTGGGGAACAATCTGTTTAAGAGGCCCCTTCTTCGATTTTTTAGTGGACAAGTAGCCTCTAGGTGGTTCGATGCCGTTTGTGGCGTTTGACACAACGCTGCTACTCTCCGATGGCATCTGTGCGGACAATGTCGAGTGTCTAAGTCCGTGTTCCTGTATGTTAGAACGTAGGCTATCCCAATCATAATTTAACTTTCCTTCTACTACATTATCGACATCTTTCTTGTAAGTATCAATAGGAAGAATGCCGTCGGAGTATTTAGTACGGTTAAAGTAATCACATGGTCCTCGCTCCTGCGCTAAAGTGTTGCTGGCTTTAAGCAAGTAATACTGAAACGCTTCTGATAAGTCATGTACTAGTTTCCATGCTTCTTTATCAGAATACTTAACATGATTCTTTGCAAGGTAATGTGCTAGTCCAATATAACCTACACCTAAACTACGCCTTGCTTTTGTGCTAATCTCAGCCGCTTTAATTGGATACTTTTGATAATCAATAATTTCTTCTAATGCTCTAACAGCCAACTCACATAGTTCTTCTAAGTCATCTAAGTTTCTTAGTGTGCCTACGTTAATAGCACTTAAAATACACAATGCAATTTCACCTTCTGGGTCATCAATATGATTAAGTGGCTTCGTTGGCAATGTAATCTCTTGACACAAGTTACTCATGTAAACTGTATCTTTAAACGAGCTGTGTGTGTTAGCATGGTCTACATTCATAATGTAGATACGTCCTGTTTCTGCACGTTCCTTTACTAATGCACTAAACAATTCCATTGCAGGAATAGTTTTCTTTTTAATGCTTGTAGCACGTTCATATTTTTCATAAAGCTCTTTAAACTTATCTGCATCTCCAAAATATGCTTCATACAAGCCCGGAACATCGTGCGGCGAGAAAAGAGTAATATCACCACCAGATAACAATCTTTCATACATTGTTTTGTTTAACTGTATGCTGTAATCTAACTTACGTACTCTGTTGTCTTCTGTGCCTTTGTTGTTCTTTAGTACAAGGATGTCTTCAATCTCTTGATGCCAAAACGGGAAGTGTGTAGTAGCACTACCGCCACGTACCCCATTTTGTGTACAACAACGTACTGTGCTTTCAAACTTCTTTAGGAAAGGAATGATACCAGTGTGCGCCACTTCGCCGCCACGTATCTTTGCGTTGACCCCGCGTATTCTTCCAGCATTGATGCCAATGCCTGCACGTTGAGCTGTATAGCGGCCAATAGCCATATCACTAGCAAAAATGCTGTCAAGAGTGTCATCACTATCAACAAGAACACAACTTGCAAACTGTCGAACAGGGGTCCTGACACCTGCCATAACTGGGGTTGGAATATTGATTTTAAAAAGTGAGGTCGCATCGTAGTATCTCCTTACGTAGTGCATACGTGTTTCTGCTGGATAATTAGCAAACAATGTTGCCGCAATCATCATATACATAAACTGAGGAGTTTCAAATATTTGTCCATTAGAACGATCCTGGCAAAGGTATTTGTCAACTACTTGGCGTAGTCCTGCATAGGTAAAGTTTTCATCACGCTTATGTCTTATATAACTGTCAAGTGTAGCAATTTCATCTGCTGTATACTTTTCAAGTATCTCAGGATCATATACGTTACGCTTAATGTTAAGTTCAATGTTTTTCTGTAGTGTAATTGCTGTGTACTCGCCAAATACATCTTTGTTTACACCATAACTTAATAGTCTTGCTGCGGCATACTGATAGTTTGGATTGTCCAAACTAATTAAATCATTAGCACTTCTTACTAAAATTTCTTGTATGTCACTTGTTGGCATACCATCATAAAATTGTAAGTTAGCATTCATTTCAATTTGACTACTACTCACGCCGGCTAAACCTTCACAAGCAAATTCTACTACCTTGTGTATTTTATCAATGTTGATGTGTTCTTTTTTGCCGGATCGTTTTACGATCTGAATCCCGTTGGACATATTGTTCTCCTCTATCATTCCTATTAAGTTTTATATTTATTGCAACCCAGACATGTGGTACTCACGTTGCGAAATTATTGTTTCAGGAAGATCAGACTTGGCTATATGAGTGTCTGGTTCATAGCCAATTATCCTATCTTCGATTAGTAGCAGATAGTAAGTTTCGTTGTCTTCTCTATCTATACAGATATGTATCTCTACAGGTACCTGTTTAAAGCGGTCTGTTAACTGTAGCGAATAACACATTCCTAATACAGTACAAAAGGAACAGTACTGATTTTCTAAAATCAGTTCCCAAGGTTGAGGCCATATTTTTTGATCCCAAGGGTCAGTATGAATACTAACTTGAGGCACACTTTCATACGTGTCGATTGTGTACTGTAGGGGATCTGGATGGCTTTCTAACTCTGTCCTAAAGTCATGCCAGGCCTGGAGTCTTACTGAATATTTTTCACCAAACATTAAAGTTAACTTCGTGTACGTATTTTAAAAGTTAAATTTCCTGAGTCTAATTGGTTAGTATATTTCACTTGAGCACTCCATGCCGTTTCTAACTGGTTTAATGTTGCACTAAATTGCAGGCTTTGGCCTAAACTATCTAGTCCGCTAATATCATAATCATCCATAACGCTTACGCTATTGTTCTCTCTATTTACAAATACAGTTAAAGTACCTGATCTAGAAAACACAATGCCAGCTCTGTCTGTCTTATACCAGTAGTCAATGTCAAATGACTTACTTGTATCAGCGGGCAACCTAAACAAGAGTTGAGGTGTACCTATTTGGCTTAGTTCAACTTGCTCAGTATATTCGTGTTCATAGAACGCGGGTCCTTCAACCTCAGGTATATATGGTTTACTAACTATATACGCCTGATTAATACTAAGATTATACGTTCTATCGAACTCATTGTCAACTGAAATATTGCCTGATTCGCCAAATTTTATTATACTATGAGCAACAGTTAATTCGCTACCGCCGTTATTGCCCACACTAGGACCAAATCTATTATTGATACTAGAGTTACGTGTGCCATTTGCAATGTGTATTGCTTGTTGCTCAACGTTTTCAAAATAACATTCTCTAATGTTATTGTCGGTAGCATTTGCTTGACCAATAGTAGGTGTAACACCTAGCTCAATGGCCTTTGTAATGTTATAGAACTTACATGCGTCTATTTCATTACGTGAAATATTATGATCACTAACTATTGCTTTACCAATGTTTACAAACTCACAATCAACGAATCTATTAAATTCAGATCTTACAGCATCACTCTTGCTTCTAATTAATACAGCAGGATTAGTTGAAGATGTTGCTAGTTTGTTTGCTTGGAATTGCATGTTTACAAAACGGCTGTCACGACAACTATTAAGTTGTAGTAGTGTACCATCATTGCTTTCTGATTGTAGTGTACAGTCTCTAAATTCTATGTATTGCGAACTGTTTGCATATGTTATTGTTGGATCGCCATATACTATAGCATTGGCTACAACACCGTCATACGTAGAGTCTTTAGAAATAGTTTGGAACATAGTAAAGTCACCTGTCTTTATAAAGATAGTTTTGTCTTTACCTGCTCCTGCAATAGTTGCAAAAGGTGGAATATTAATTGTAGAACTAATTCTATAAGTTCCTGGCTCTACATGTAATATTACTCTGCTCTGTGGATTAGTTTTTGTAGTAGGGTTTAAGTAAAGTTCGTACAGTGCCTTTTGTAATGATGCAGTAATGTCTGATCCATCACCTGCACAACCAAACGAACGAACACTTACGATGTCATCTAGTCTTGCATTAAGTGTACGCTCAACAGCAATACCTTCACCGGTATCAATTGCGCCTTTCTTGTATGCATATGTGCCTACAAGTTCGAATATGTCATCATGTTCTGTTAGTATCTTTGAATTACCAACAGCAGGAGCACCTTCAGCTACGGAACCGTTACCAATGTAAAGTTCTTGTGCGTCAACCGCCCAGCCAAATTCACCGCCAGCAAGTTGCGGGATACCTGATCCTTGATTTGCTTGTCCCCTACGGACTTGTATACGACTGATTTGTACTACGGCCACTGCGCTCTCCTAAGTTGCTTTCTATAATGTATTTATGCTTGTTTCTCATAATACATTTCGCAACGCTTCCACCACTCCTGCGCCCAGTCATCAAACTCGTCTGGCCATATATCAAACTGTTGATATTCTAGATCACGTGAACACATAAAGATATGTCCTTCACGTATATTTGTGCCATGTACTTCGTTGTGTGCTAGAGCATACGCTGTTAACTGTAGATAGTAGTCATATACCCACTCAGGTTTCTTAGGTTTGTTAGTTTGTTTGAAGTCCATTATACATGGCTGTCCTTTGTACTGTCCTACTAAGTCAGTTGTTCCTGCATAGATACCAGGTACATATAAAGGAACTTCACTTCCCCATATCTCGTCTACATCGCCCATTGCTTCTTCGCGTATTTTAGTTGCCATTGCATGTGCTTTTTGTGCATATGGATTACTACCGCAAGTAGGCCATTCGCCAAACTCTATATAGTCTTCAAGGTATTTGTGCATACGTGTACCCACGCCTGCAGCTTCGGTTACAATCTCTTGTGCTTTCTTTTCGCCTACACGTTTGCGCCAAGCAATCAAATGTGATTTATCTTTTGTTGCATCTAAGATAGTTGTTACACTTGCTACTGGTACACCGCCAGGTGCGGCATACTTACGTTTGCCGTTAACTTCAACTCGCTTGAGTCGTTCGTATTTGTATTTCTCGATGATTAGTGACATATAATATATAGGTTCCTTTAGTGTATTGTACTACAATAACTATGGAAAGTCAACCTATAAGTCGCTTAGGTTAGTTGCTCTTTTTGCCATGGCGCCAACTGTGTCAGCATTGCTAGGCTCAGTGCTACCTACTTGATCCATTGAGCTATCATTAATAGTTACCCCTTGTGGGTCAAACTTAACTAGCTTTTGGAGTTGTGGATTTGAATCGTATGTTTCTTTGAATGTGTTATAATCAAACTGTGGAACG